>Ga0210398_10000060_pt1 | contig 136136 bp, 134 predicted proteins | sample IncBWC4OmetaG_FD_161047 | JGI IMG/M metagenome (GOLD analysis project Ga0210398, IMG submission 161047) | Forest soil microbial communities from Barre Woods Harvard Forest LTER site, Petersham, Massachusetts, United States - Inc-BW-C-4-O | ecosystem: Environmental > Terrestrial > Soil >... | reverse complement strand
GTTATCCACGTGTTACGCACCCGTTCGCCACGCGCCCACACCCTGTATTGCTACAGAATGCTGCGCGTTCGACTTGCATGTGTTAAGCACGCCGCCAGCGTTCGCTCTGAGCCAGGATCAAACTCTCATTTGAAACCTGTCTCCCAACCGCGAAGGCTTTCACCCCCACGATCGGAACGAACTGTTCATCGCTCGATTTCTGTACCTCTCCCCGGCAAGCCGGAAAAAGGCTCTCAAACGGCATCCATCCCGGTACACCCGGAATAAGTGCCGAAACCAAACGGGTTCTGGCTTGTTTCACTCGATTGTCAAAGAGCAGGTACTCCCAGGCCAGCTGGAAGGTAGGCAGACAATCGCCAACTCTACAGATTTGTCTCGGGAGTGTCAACTGAATTTCGATATCGGCCGATACGTTTGGAAGTTGCGTCGTACCGGATACGCCTAGCCGGAATAACAGTTTCATCGGATGGGCCTGCGCCGCTCAAAGGCGTAGAACCGTTCGCGTGGAGGTACACATATGACTCAACCTATTCGAATTGTCTTGATGGGGGCACTGGCCGTCGGACTCGCGTTGCCACTCTGCAGTGCGGCGCGTGCCGACCACGACTGGAGCGACACCTGTCACCAGCGTTTGGAAAATGCCAAGGCCAAGATTGACCGCGACGCCGCCAAGTACGGCGAGCACAGCGGCAAAGTAGATCGTGACGTCGCAAAGCTCGAACAGGAGCGCGCTTGGTGTCGCGATCATCACGCGGACTGGGATCACAACATGTTCGACGTCGGAATTTATATCCGCAAGTAACTCAATCTGACGGGCGCTAGCCTGACGCACACTCGAAGTGTCACGCGAGCGCCCGCCAACGTTTTCGTGCCACCGCCGTTACCTTCGCCCGCCTTTAGACAGGCAGCTTCGTCGTGCTCTGCGCTATGATTCACGCGTCTCTACCATGCACGACGCGACGCTAGCCCGAGCAACGCGCACTGCCATTCTTCGCAACGCACTGGGGGTCACGGTGATCGCACTGTGCTCACTCTTCGTCGCGTTGTATGTGGGAGACTACTTGGTGCTGCGTTACCGGATAGCCGCGCACGGCGCGGATTCCGCAACCGCCACCGTGCCGATCTTCTACGCGGCGCCGCTCAAAGGCGGCAAGTTCGACGTCTACTACGACTCGCCCCAAACGCAGACCTGCGTCCGCTCGATCTTCCCCTGGCTCGGCTACGAGCCTTGCTGGTACCTGAAGCGCCACACAATCAACTTGAGTTAGTTAATCCCGAGTTTCAACGTACGTCTTGCCGTATGGATCGAACAGTTCCTTGCGGCCCTGCTGCCACGCCGCTTTGAGTTCCGGCGTCGTGATGTTCCACACCGGCCGGCATTTCTTGGTAGCAGCTCGCAGATCCTGGCGGAGATCTTCCAGAGTGGGCCGGCCGAAGAACCAATAGCCATTGTAAATCTTATAAACGACCAGACCAGGTTCGAGGACAATCGCGTGCGGGATCATCGGATGGTTCACGGGATCCGTATATTCGGCGATGTCGAGATCCCTCGTGCAGGCATGTACGGTGCCACACGCTCAAAGTCTTGGGCCAGAACCGAAAAGATAGCCTCATCAAGCGCCAGTCGAACGCCACCCGATCACGCGCATAGTTGGGCCTCGCGCCATTCGGGAACTGTTCGCGTGTACACTTGTGGCAGGAGAAAAAACAGATTGCGCAATTCGGTTTCGATGATCAGCGCGCACGACCTCTCGAAAAAATTCGGGGTCGCACCACTCTTCAACAATATCTCGTTCACCGTTTCCGAAGGCGATCGCATCGGCCTGATCGGGCCGAATGGTTCGGGCAAATCCACGCTCCTGGAAATTCTGCACGGCCGCGTGAAGCCGGACAGCGGAGATCTGGCGGTTCGCAAGGGCACGCGGCTCAGTTGCGTCACGCAAGTCTCCGAATTCGGCGAGAACGACACGGTCCGCTCGGTCGTCGAGAACGCGATGGAGCAGGCATCGGTCCCGCACGCCGATCGTCTGTCGAGAATCGCGGAAACTCTGGGACGCGCGGGCTTCACCCATTTCGAAGCGCGCACCGCGGTGTTGTCCGGCGGCTGGAAAAAGCGTCTGGCGATTGCCGCGGCCCTCGCGCAGGATCCGGACATCCTCTTGCTCGACGAGCCGACCAATCATCTCGATCTCGCTGGCATCCAGTGGATCGAATCCTTTCTTCAGAATGCCGCGTTCGCTTGCGTGGTCGTCAGCCACGACCGGTATTTTCTGGAAAATGTGGCCAACGACATGGTGGAACTCAGCCGCGCCTATGCGGACGGCTTCCTGCGAGTGCGCGGAAGCTACAGCACGTTTCTGGAGGCGAAGGAGCAATACCTCCACGCGCAGAAAAAACGCCAGGACGCGCTCGCGAACCTCGTCCACAGCGAGATCGAATGGCTGCGCCGCGGCCCGAAAGCGCGGACCACGAAATCCAAGTCGCGCATGGACCGCGCGCATCAAATGATCGGCGAGCTCGCGGAGATGAGTTCAAGAAGCCATACTGCGACCGCCAAGATTGATTTCTCGGCGTCCGATCGCCAATCCAAGCAGCTCATCCGCCTCGAGAGTGTCAGCTACTCGATTGGCGATCGCAAGCTCTTCGCGAATATTCGCTTCACACTGGCGCAGGGGATGCGCGTCGGCTTGGTCGGTCCAAATGGCAGCGGGAAAACCACGCTGCTTCGCCTGCTGCGTGGGGAGATCGCTCCCGCCAGCGGCCAGATTCACCAGGCCGATTCATTGCGGATCGTTTACTTCGATCAGAATCGCGAGCTTGATCCGGACGTGACGCTGCGCCGCGCGCTCGCGCCGGATAGCGACTCGGTGATTTATCAGGATCGCGTGATTCACGTGGCCGCGTGGGGCGCGAAGTTCCTGTTCTCCGCCGAGGATTTGAACCAGCGCGTAGGAAAACTTTCCGGCGGCGAACGCGCGCGCGTCTTGATCGCACAGCTCATGCTGCAGCCGGCGGACGTGCTGCTGCTCGATGAGCCGACCAACGATCTGGATATTCCCACGCTCGAAATTCTGGAGGAGAGTCTGCTGGAATATCGCGGCGCGCTGGTCTTGGTCACGCATGACCGGTACATGCTCGACCGCGTCTCGACGGTCGTTCTTGGCCTCGATGGCCTGGGCGAGGCGGAGCGCTTTGCGGACTATTCGCAATGGGAGGCGTGGCAGCGGTCGCAACAAACGAAAGGTGCGCGCAACGAATCCGGAACGCAGCGATCGCGTGCGACCGTCCGCGGCGCGCCAGCTGCCCCGAAGAAAAAGAAACTTTCGTTTGCAGAGGCTCGCGAGTTTGAAACCATCGAAAAGCGCGTTGCGGACGCGGAGCAGGAACTTCGCGCGCACCACGTCGCGCTGGAAGATCCTGCGGTAATGAGCGATCCCGCTCGGTTGCAGCGTACCTGCAAGCTGGCCGAAGAAGCGCAGTCCGTGGTCGACGGTCTTTACGCGCGCTGGGCCGAACTCGAAAAAAAGAGAAGCGGAGCCGAGCCTGCCTCCGAAATCCATTCCCATTGAACGAACGGGGAGCGGGTGTTATCTTCCGCGGTACGTGAAGCACAAGGAGTCCTGCTGTGGGTAATTGGGTGAACTGGCTGCTCGTCATCGTCGGAATTATCTGCGTGATTATTGAGCTGTCGCTCGGCGCGCTGACGGGATTTGATATGGCGCTGGTGGGCGGATCGCTCGCGGTCGGCGGCGCCGTCGGGCTGGTGGCGGGATCGGCGAAGATCGGCTTGCTGTCGGCGGGCGTGCTCGCGTTGATTTATCTGGCGATTTTCAGAAGCTGGCTGAAGTCAAAGCTGACGGTCAAGAATCATCCGAGCAACGTGGATGCGGTGGTTGGCAAGACGGGCGTAGTCACGAAGAAAATCGCGCCGCGCGAGGCCGGGATGGTGAAGCTGGGCGACGAAGTGTGGCGCGCGGAGTTGGCGAGCATCCAGGATACGGCACGAGACACGGGCGCGGAAGTGACTGTGGAGTCGGTCGACGGCGTGACGCTCAAGGTGAGGTGAAAAAAGATGGAGCCGATCGAAACGTTGGTCATCGTAGCAATCGTTGCGTTTCTCATTTTCGCGTTGACGGCTTTGGCCAAGGGCGCGCGCACGGTGAAGCAATACGAAAAGGGACTGATCACGCGCCTCGGGAAATACCATGGGATGGCGCAATCGGGCCTGACGTTCATCGTGCCGTTTGTGGACGACATCGTTCGCGTGGACATGCGCGAGCAGGTAATTACCGTGCCGCCACAAAAGTTGATCACCAAGGACAATGTGACAGTGGAAGTGGACGCGGTCGTCTATTACAAGGTGATCGACCCGGTGAAGTCGCAATACGAGGTGCAGGATTTTGGGTATGCGTGCACCACGCTGGCGCAAACGAACCTGCGCAATCTGATCGGAGATCGCACGCTGGATGAAACGCTTGTGGCGCGCGACATGATCAATACAAATCTGCGCGAGGTGCTCGACGAAGCGACCAACAACTGGGGATGCAAAGTGACGCGCGTCGAGGTGCAGAAGATCGAGCCGCCGCGGGACATCACCGACGCGATGTCGCAACAGATGAAGGCGGAGCGGGAAAAGCGCGCGGCGGTGCTCGAAGCCGAAGGCATCAAGCAGAGCCAGATTTTGCAGGCGGAGGGCCAGAAGCAGTCGGCGATTCTGAAGGCCGAAGGCGACGCGCAGGCCCGCATCACGCGCGCGAACGCGGAAGCCGAAGCGGTCAAGCTGGTTTCGAACGCAGCGGAAACCTATTTCAAAGAGCGCGCGGAGACGATGCGGCGGCTCGAAGTGCTCAACAACACGCTCGCGCAAAACACGAAATACATCGTGCCGTCGAATTCAAGCCTGGTGAATGTGCTGGGTCTGGATAGTGCGGTGCAGGCAGCCACTCCGGTCGGCGGCGGTACGGCTCCTCAACCACCGCCCGCGTCCTCGGGCCGCTCCGTATAGACGCGGCGCAGCCCAAGGATGGAAGGCTGCGCCGGTTTTCTCCGAAAGTTTTGGGCTCTACAGATCCCTCAGGCTCGACGAGCCGTCGACCTGGGAGAACTCTTTTACGGGCGCGTATTCAAGAAATGGCAGACGTCTTTCACGGCGTTACTCAGCAGGACCGTTTTCGTCGCGTAGAGCGTGTCTCCGCCCTTAGCGATCACCATGAAGCGGTATCCGTCGCCCGGCCAGCCAAAGGCCTGAAGCATGTAATCGGATCGCTCCGGATTGGTCGTGATGGTCACGTTCGGGCACTTTTCGCCGAAGTTCTTCACAACTTCAACCATGGGCACTGTGGAGTGGCGCTCCATGACGAGTTTCAACGGCTTTCCAACCACCTCAGGACCGGCGCCCGCTACCCCGCTGAACATTAGTATGGCAAGAACCACGATGAGTTTTTTCATTGCCTGATCTCCTCCGCCCGGCTGATGGACCGGGAATCATCCAGTATGAAAGCCTTGCCGCGGGCAAGCCTCCCCTCGGTCATGGCGAACACTTCTCCCTATATTAGAACACTGTGGCCCGCAAAATGTTGCATGTGCCCAAATTGGAATATCGCGCGGAGTAGGGGTGCGGCCGGGCTTGTTCGCGATGGCGAACTCGTGCGGGACAGCGCCGGCGACAGCGCTGCGGCGGGTGGCGCAGCCGAGGTGGTTGTAATATGATGCGGCCCAATCGTCGGAGCCATCCCCTAGACGGGAGGTCCCATGTCGAGCCCATCGGCGCCAAACGCGGCAGGCCCAAGCCAGTTCGCCCAGATTATTATGCTCGCGCGCGGATACGCACCCGCGGTGTGCCTCCATGTGGCGGCGAAACTGGGGATCGCCGACCTGCTTGCCGGCGGTCCGAAACCGGTATCCGAGCTGGCTCGCTTGACTCAGACCAACGAAGACGCACTTTATCGCTGCCTGCGGGCGCTTGCGTCCATTGATGTATTCCGCGAAACAGCGCCACGAACGTTTGCCGACACCCAGCTATCGGAAGCGCTGCGCGATGTCACCGGCTCGGCCCGCGACGCCGTCCTGTTCATGGCTGACCCGATGCATATGAACATTTATGGCGAGTTGATGCACACGATCAAAACGGGCGGAACGGCGTTCACGAAAGTCACCGGCATGGAACCGTTCGAATTTTTCCGGCAGAACGCGGACGAAAACAAATCATTCAACAACGCGATGACGTCCATCAGCAGGCAATTCATCCAGCCGGTGATCGAAGTTTACGACTTTGGCGAAGCGGGAACCCTGGCCGATGTCGGCGGGGGGCACGGCGCGTTGTTGGCAATGGTTTTGGGAAAACATCGCGGACTTCATGGAATCGTGTTCGATTTGCAACACGTGGCGGAGGGCGCCAGGCCGGTCATCGAATCGCTCAGCCTTGCGCCGCGCTGCGAGATCATGGGCGGAGATTTCTTCAAATTCGTTCCGCCCGCGGACAGCTACGTGATGAAGTCCATCATCCACGACTGGGACGACACCCGCGCGATCACGATCCTGAGAAATTGTGCGAGCGCGATGCGCGGCCCAAACGGGAAAGTAATCCTGCTCGAAATGCTCATCGGTCCGAGCAACGAACCGAGCCTTGCCAAATGGATTGATATCGAAATGCTAGCCATGGCCGGCGGGCGCGAGCGAACGGAGACGGAGTACGCCGACCTCTTGGCGAAAGCCGGCCTGCGCCTCGCGCGAGTGGTGCGCACGGCATCGCCGCTTGCGGTAATCGAAGCCCTGAAAGCGTGAGAGGAGAACGCCATGAGGACTAACTACCTAGCGGTGGTTGTTTGCGCGATAGCGTACTGGGTGCTCGGCGCACTCTGGTATGCGGTTCTGTTCAGCAAGCCGTGGATGGCGCTGGAAGGCGCGCCCGCCGCGCAATCGGGCAACATGAATCCGATTCTGCCGTACGTCATTACGTTCGTGCTGAATCTGCTGATCGCGTTCGTGCTCGCGCAGGTCTGCGCATGGCGCAATGCGAACACGGCCGCGCGCGGTGCGGCGATCGGCGTCCTGCTATGGATCGGTATCGTCGGTCCCATCACGTTCACGACAAACATGTACGAGATGCGGCCGATGGCGCTGTTTGCGATCAACAACTTCTATCCGCTGGTAGGACTCTGCCTGATGGGCGCGATTCTGGGCGGGTGGACAAAGAAGACATCGTTTGGCGGCTAGGGTCTGATCCAGGGCTAAAGCCCGGCGAAGCTGAAACGCGTTTTTCCGCGGGGTTGAAACCGCACGCTTTCACCGGCAAACCTGCACTTACGTCGAACGGCTGCTCTCCTTCGAGTGCCGCTCGATCATGCGTTTCGTCAAAATGACGAGGCCGAAAATCTGCGTCCATTCCGAAACGACATTTCCGACGACTTGTCCCCACTTGCCGTTGGAATCCATCTTGATATAAAGAATCACCCAACCGATTCCGGTGATCAGCAGAAAGATGCTGAGCGAATGGTCGCGCAGAAATTCGAGAGTCGGACTCAAGATACTCTTGGGCAGGGCCCGGCTCTCCGATGAGTTCCTCTCGTACAAATATTTCGTGGCGAGAACGGTGACGACGACACCGGACCAGTCCGCGATGGCGTTCCCATAGAATGAACCGACATGCGTGCTGGGGTTCGAAACGATGTAAAGGCAGATCCACAGAATCAGGATCGTGATCGCCGCGATACTCAACGAGTGCTCATGCAGGAAGCCCCGCCGGTGAGCGTGCCCCTCGGCCATGTTCGGTCTCCTTTTCCCGCCGCGGAATCGGCGGCCGCGTCCGATTATAGTCGAGGGAGTGCGTCTTGCTGAGGCGGCAGAAAGAACAAATCCCCCGGTTAACAAATCACCGGCGGGTTCCATGCCATCGGAATCAAATCGGATGACTGCGAATCGTTAGAAGCGCTATCACTTCTGGCTGTGACGATACGTCCAGTACTCCTTCTGTTCGTCCGCGCTGCGTTTGCGAAAGTCCTTGTGTTCTCGATGCGTGTTGGTTTCCCACTGAGTGTAGAAGCCGACTTCATTGCTGTCCCAGGTGTGATAGTCGTTGTAGTAGGGATCGTAGGTGCGATAGCCCACGCGAGCGGCGCAACCGCCCATCAGAAGGGGCGCAGCCAGCGCCGTCGTCAACGCGAATGTCGTAAGAGCCCGAGAGAATGTGCGCATGTGTTTCCTCCGGCTGGGACGATGGCCCAGCGATCCGTTTGGCGACAGTCGGGGAAACACTGGTTTGAAATGGCGGGAAAACTGTAGGCGAAGTGTGCCTCAGCGCCAGCCGTTGCGTTCGCGAAGAGCGGTAATATGCGCGACATGATGCCGGCCGTGCCAAGCGTACTCCGCAAGCAGAAAATCCATGGTGGCCAAGCCCCATTCGGGATGGCGGAGTTTGCGGAGCCAATCCGTGGGAGAAAACGAGCGCATGAGCAGGACCCAGCGCTTGTGGAGATTCTCGAGCAGGATGAGGGAAGACTCGATCGGCGGCGTCTTCGTGTCAACGAGTTCGGCCCAGCGCTCTTCGCGATAGGTCTTGACCATGGGTTCGTCCTCGGTAAGCGCGAGCTTGAAGCGAATGAGCGCGTTCATGTGGCTGTCGGCTATGTGATGCACGACTTGGCGGACGGTCCAGCCGCCGGGGCGATACGGTGTGTCGAGCTGCGCAGGTGTCAGGCCGGCGACAGCGGAGGCAAGGCGCGCGGGCGCCTCCGAGATTGCATCCATGGCGGCGAGGCGTTGATCCGACGTGAGATTTGTGACCGATTCGAATTCGCCGATCGGGTAGCGCAGGTCGGGTTCCATACTTCACCTCGATCGAAAAGTCAGGAGCAGGTCACTCGTCCATCTCAGGACGACAACGAGGACTGGGTTGCCGGAAACTACGTTGCGGTTTTCTTGCGAGTCTCGCAAGGCCCGATTTGGCAGCCTACCGGATGGTGTCGGGCTTGGCTGCTTCGTAGAGTGGCGAGAGCTCACGCAGGCGCTTGACGGTTTCCACGACGCGGTCCGCGACGTAGTCCACTTCTTCCTCGGTATTGAAACGCCCCAAGCCGAAGCGAATCGATCTGTGCGAAAGATCGTCTGAAACGCCCAGAGCGCGCAGCACATAGCTCGGCTCGATCATTGCCGAAGTGCACGCAGAGCCACTCGAAACGGCGATGTCGTTGATTCCCATCAGCAACGCATCGCCTTCGACACCGGAAAAGCTGAGATTCAGATTGTTCGGCAGCCGATGCGCCATGGACCCATTCACCGCCGTGCCATCGAGGCGGCCCATGATCGCGTCCTTCAGTTGGTCGCGGAGACGCCGCAGGCGCTCGCTCTCCTCTGGCATTTCCTTCTGGCAAATTTCGCAGGCTTTGCCGAGTCCGACGATTCCCGGAACATTGAGCGTGCCGGAGCGCATACCGCGCTCGTGCCCTCCGCCGTCCATGAGGGGCGAGAGTTCCACGCGCGGGTCTTTTCGTCTGACGTACAGCGCGCCGACGCCTTTGGGACCGTAGATTTTGTGCGCCGAAATGGAGAGCAGGTCAATTCCGTCTTTCTGCACGTCGACGGGAATCTTCCCGACGGCCTGCACGGCGTCCACATGGAACAGGATTTTCTTTTCCTTGGCGATCTTGCCGATTTCTTCGATTGGCTGAATCACGCCGATTTCGTTATTGGCCTGCATGATCGAGATGAGAATTGTCTTGGGAGTGATCGCGCGGCGCAGATCGTCGAGATTGATCAGCCCGTCCGGCCCGACAGAAAGGTAGGTGACCTCGTAGCCGGATTTTTCCAGGCGCTTGCACGCATCGAGCACGGCTTTGTGCTCCGTCGTCTGCGTGATGATGTGATCGCCCTTTTCCCGATATGCTTCCGCGACGCCTTTGATCGCGAGGTTGTCGGATTCCGTCGCACCGCTGGTGACGACAATCTCCCGCGGATTGGCGCGAATCAGGCGCGCGATATGTCCACGAGCGTTTTCAACTGCTTCCTCGGCCTTCCAGCCGAATTCGTGGTTGCGGCTGGCGGCGTTGCCAAATTTCTCGCTGAAATAAGGAAGCATGGCCTCAAGCACGCGCGGGTCCACCGCCGTCGTGGCCTGATTGTCCATGTAGATGGGGAGCTTGGGCACCATTTCAATTGATCTTAGTCTGCTTATGGTGGGGCGTCCACCGATCGAGGAATCGAGTCGTGGATCGGCTTCCGGGTCGCGGAGACGAGGAGTCACACCCGATCGATTCGCGGATTCGAGTATCCACGAACCACTTGTCCAGGCATCCGCCCAAACGGGATGTACGCTCCGATTCGGCTGGCGTCACTGGCAAGAATTTGACGGCCGGCCACGTAAACCTGCGAGAGGGACGCTTATCGCCTGCCGCCGGAAGACGCGGACTTTTCTGGCCGAAACGATTGCCACTCGCGGATTTGTTCAGACAGTTCACTCTTCTCGCGCTCGTTCGTCGCAAGTTCCCAGCGACGCCGAAGCTCGTCGAGCCTGCCATCCACAAATCCGGCTCGTCCAGATTTTTTTTCTGGCTTGTCGCGATTACTGTAACCCATATTCGAATTGCTCCTCTTTTTGGCTTGAAAATTTCGCTACGAACGCCGCCATTGTCAAAACAGCTTCGTCCACTCCATTGTACCCGGTTACGGCGCTTAAATTGGCACGGGGATAAAATCTCTGTTTTCCGGGCCCGCATTTTCCGACGATCCGATCAGGTCTTCGCTCGCTTGCGCGGGACAGCCGCGACGCGAGGGTGGGCAAGCAGCCACTTTACGTCCGCGCTCGTTGCGGCCCTCACTTGCTCGAGGGTCTTGGTGCGTGATTGTTTCGTTTTCACCATGGTTCATAGTGTCACCAATCACCTGCCACCGTCTGTTTCTTCTGGAACACCTGTTCCAGGGCCCACGCGCCATCTGGTTTTGCCAGGTGGCTGCGGGGTCGATCACCAATTGGGCCGATCCTTGTGGAATCTCATTCGAATCGCGCGTGGTCTCTCTCGCTGCCATCCGTGCTCGGGGCACTCCAGTCTCCGAGGAAAATTCTTCGCGCCGGGCACGGGCCTGGCCACCAGCGTCGCTCCACACTCCTGGCACCGTGTCGTGGGCGTCTGTTTCGAACGATCGTTCCCGACCATCACCAGTGATCCATATCTGCCATTGTAGTCGCCAGGAGCCGGTGGTTGCATGTCACGAATGTTCCTCGAACCCCGGCATGGTTCGGTATCATATGCGGAAATTGGGGAGGTTTCCTCATGGGCCAACATCACTTTCTCCGCCTATTCGTGCTGCTCGCATTGGCATGCGTAGCCGCGGGGCCGGCAGTGGCGGGCGCGCGCGTCGTGGACCTGAAAGCCTCGGACGGCACCAAACTGAGCGCGACCTATTTCGACGCGGGCAAACCCGGTCCCGGAGTCCTGCTGCTGCATCAGTGCAACCGCGATCGAAATGTTTGGAACAGCCTGGTGCTGAAGCTCACGGCGGCGGGGATCAACGTCCTCACGGTTGATAACCGCGGCTTTGGGCTCAGTGGCGGCGAACCGCACGAAAAGCTGACGCCGCAGCAAGAAGGGCGGATCGAGAGCGAAAAATGGCCGGGCGATTTTGACATAGCCATCGAGTACCTGATGTCGCAGTCCGGGGTGAGGCGGGACATGATCGGGGTGGGCGGAGCGAGCTGCGGCGTCAATAATTCCATTCAAGTGGCGCGTCGCCATCCCGAGGTGAAGTCTTTGGTGCTTCTTTCCGGGCCGACCAGCCTGCAGGGCCGCCAGTTTCTGCGCAGCTCCACACAACTGCCCGTGTTTTTCGCAGTCGCCGATGACGACGAATTCGCGGGCACCGTGCAAACCGTCGAATGGCTCTACAGCCTCACGCCGAATCCCGGAAAAAAGTTCGTTCATTACGCCCAAGGCGGCCATGGGGCGGATATGTTTCCAGTACATCCCGAGTTGCAGGGATTGATTGTGGATTGGTACGTGACGACATTGATCAAGACGCCGGGACGAGCGCCGGTTGCGAAGGTTGCTCCTGTGATCGGGCAAGAGGTGCGTGATCTGGATCGGATCGAGCAGCCCGGCGGCGCTGCGAAAGTGATCAAGACGCTGGAAGAGGCGCACCACGCCGATCGCAAAATTGAGCTTTCACCGGAAGGGATGGTCAACTATATGGGATACGAGCATCTGCAATCCGGCGACAACAAGGGCGCCATCGAAATCTTCAAGGTGAACGTTGCGGAGTACCCGAACTCGCCAAATGTGTACGATAGCCTCTCCGATGGTTATTTTGCGGATGGCCAGAAAGATCTCGCGCGCCAGAATGCTAAGCGCGCGCTGGAACTTCTGACCTCGGACACGACGGACAACGAGCGGGTACGGAACTCGATCAGAGACAGCGCGGAAGGAAAGCTGAAAAAGCTCGGGGACTCGCCGCAGTAAAGGAGCAGGCGCGGGTTGGGCCGCAAAATCTAGCCTTGCGGTTTCCACTTCTTGAGGAAGTTGGCGACGTCCGCCGGGCCGATGCGGACGCTGTCGTCGAATTCGCCATTCTTCTGGCTGTAAACGACTTTGCCGTCCGGGTCGAGAACGGCGAGGCTGGGGATGCGCACAGCCTTCTTGAGGGGCACTCCATACTTCTCGGCCAGATCGAGATTCTTGTCGCCTTCGTCGCCGACATTGATATGCACCACGTGATAGTTCGCGGTCACGACGGGAGCGAATGTCTTAGAGTGAAAGGTGGCGTCGAGGACGTGGCAGTCGTAGCACCAGTTGGCGCCGAAAACGAGAATCACGCGCTTGTGATCTTTCGCGGCGCTCGCGAGCGCGGCGCTAATTTCCTCGTCCGCTTTCTCAGGCGGCGGATAGAGCGCGGTGTTTGGTTTCACCGGCTGGGGCAACCGAAAAGTCGGGCTGGGCGTGAGACCGCTTCGCTGCGTCATGGCGATGCGCCAGTCGTTTCCTTGTTGAATCCAAACTTGTGCGCCTTCGACCGTGATCGGCTGCACGCCCGAACTCGACTTGAGATTGAATTCGATGCGGAGGACCAGGTCCACCTGGCCGGGTTGCGAGCGCACGACCGACAACACCTTGGGTTGAAAGTCGCTGAGGCCCTGCGACGCGAGCGCGGACCAGAATTGCGGCTCTTCGCGCGGGTCCTGCGTCTTGCCTTGAGGAGTCTGCGCCTGAGACGGAGGATTTGTCGCGTAGAGCGCTAGAAGCGCAGTCTGATTTCCCGCGAGGACCGCGGCCTTCCAGCGGTCAAACGGCTCGAATGCAGACGCGCTCTGCTGAGCAAACAGAGGAGCTTGGCTGACGACCAACAGGGCGACGATCCAGGTCATGCGACTCATGGTCATGTTTTTCCTCATCCCAGAGCAGCGAGCGCTGGGATTCTACCTTAGGCATCGCTTAATTGTAGCGTCCCATCGCGTACAATGTCGCCGCCATGAAGACTCCTAACAAATGGCGGCCACTGTTTCTAAGCATTCATGGTGTGGGCGGACTTGTGGCCGGGGTAGTACTCCTGGTTCTGGCAGCGACCGGTTGCGTCATGGCATTTGAATCGGAGCTTGACGTTTTTTTTCACCCTTCACTCTTCAAGGTTGTACCACATGGCGACGCTTTACCACTGGGCGCGATTATCCCGCGTGTCGCAGCGGAGCTACGACCTCAAGAGCATATCCAAGTGTGCGTGATTTCATCGAAGCCTACGATTTCTTATTCTTTTACGGTTGCTGGATCTGGCAGGCTGCCCCGGCAGATTTTCGCAGACCAGTACACGGGACGCATGCTAGGTTCCCTCAGTGTCGCGAGATTCGTTCTGATCATGCACGCCCTCCACCAGGCGAGTGGCGTATTAATGGGCTGTTCCGCGATCGTTCTGGCCCTCTCGGTTTCAACTGGGCTGTATCTCTGGTGGCCACTCAAGCGAATGAAAATACGTGGTCGTGGGCTGAGAAGGCTCTTCTATTTTGACCTTCATAACTCCGTTGGTTTCTTCTCGTCGATTTTCTTGCTCGCCTTCGCTCTCACCGGAGCCTTTATGGCACTCGAGCCATGGGCAGTTCCTGCGACCCATACGATAGCTGACACGAGCTTGCTGCGAGCCAACCCGCCAGCAACATTTCAACAAAGCGAAACACGCGTATCTCCGGACTTCGCGCTTGAAGCCGCCAAAGCATCCTTATCACAAGCGATTCCGCTCTGGATCGTTCTGCCGAACGAGCGTGAGACATCGTATTTGGTGAAGATGAGGTTTCCCGAGGATCATTCGTCAAACGGCAGCAGTATCGTCTGGGTGGATCAGTATTCTGGCAGGGTCCTGACGGTCTGGAATTCGCGGACAGCCCCGCTCGCGCGCAGGATACAAAGTCTAAACCGAGTGATCCACACGGGCGAAATTCTGGGCTACCCTGGCAAAACGCTCGCTTGCTGGATGTCTTTTGCCCTAGTAGTTCAGACATTCACCGGCTTTTCCCTTTGGCGAAAGCGTCGTGGCGAAAAGTTCGCAAGCGGCATGTGAGGATCCGTCCCGTCTGTACAAGGGACTTCATTTTGACGTCGGTTGCTCCTAGTGGCCTCCGTACCTGATCGGCGCGCGAGTAGAAACTGGCCCAATTCCCACCAGGCGCATCGCAGGCGACCACACTCCATTAGCTTAGATGTCAAGCGGCTGCTACAATGCTGCGACATGGCTGATTGGCGGCAGATCCAGGCGCGCATCCGCAAGGCGAAGAACAGCCCCGACGCGCAGGCAAAACTGAACGAGCTTTACCAGCGCACACGTGACGCAATGGTTGCGTGGGAGCTCGGCGCGATCGAAGAGAAAGCCGAGCACAAGGACGAAGCGGGGAAGTGGTACACGATTGCAGCGCAGCGATTTCGCCGCCCTGACTGGCGAAAGAAAGCCGAAGAAGCGCTGACGCGCCTTGGGATCGAGATTCCACCGCCGTTGACGCCGAGCGAGCAGGCCGCGCGTCCCGGGCGCGAAACACGCGCTGACGCCGAGCACCACGACGCAGCAGGCGAAGAATCTTCTGGCGCGGATGCGCACGAATCGGAGGCATCGGCTGGAGAAGGCTTACCACTTGCGCTCGGAGAGATTGCCGAATCACAGGAAGGAGGCGCGCCGCCCGAATCGTCCGCAACGTCGGGCGAGGCGGCCGATGGCTCTCCGTTGGGCAAGCGAAAGCGCCGCCGCGGACGTCGCGGGGGCCGAGGACGCCATCGCAAGGGCGCGCCCGCTGCGCCTGGACTACCTTCTCAGGCCTTCGCCCAATCCGCCGAATCTCAACAGACGCGATCACCGGCACCGCATGCGCCCGCATTCGAGCGACCCGCGCCGGAGCGGTCTTATGCTGAACGACCACCATCGCCCGAACGATCGGCTCCCGAGAGGGCGGCCTACGAGCCACCGGTTACGGCGCACGAGCGGCCGTCACGCGTGGAACCGCTGGCGCCACAACTTCCTTCGGAGCGCGCGGCACACGGCCGCGGCGATCCTGCTCTAGCCTCGCGGATGGCGCAACTCGAATCGCTGCTGCGCCGGCTCGTTACCAGCCCGCTGCACCGCCTGGATGAAGCCGAGGATGCTCCGGCGGGCCCCGGAGTATTTTTGCTCTCGGATTCCGATCAGATCACTTCGTACTATGTGGAAGCTTGCCAGACGTTGCGAATCGGCGCCGGAAATCTGGTGCGCGGCGGACGCGCCGGGAAAAACACTCGCGGCGGGCGTGGCTATTCGTCGGATACGGGACTCAAGGCGAAGCTGGCCGAGTATCTGGGCATCAGCGAAGCGAAGGTCTCGCAGTACATGAAGGATCATTGCGTGCTGCGTTGGATTCAGCTCGATGATGACGCGCCTCTGCTGGCGCACTTTGCGATCGGCGTGCTTCGGACACCGCTGAACCTTGACTAGACGGGAACTGAACGCGGGCTCCCCCGTTCACCTGAAGAGACTCCAAATCGATTGGCGCTGGGACAGGACCCGTCCCCCCTGTGGGGCCATCGATTAGTACTAAGGGTGCCCCCCTTGGCTGCAGTTTGATGCCGTTCAACCCGCCATTTGTACATTTGGACGCATGGGCCTAGACGGACCCCCGGAATACGGGCAAACTCTGGTACCGTAACCGCTTACGGGCTAAGGCACACCTGCGGGGGGTGAGGTTTACCGGCGGTTTCACGGGGGCTCCGGGTCACTTTATAGGTTAGGAAGGAATCTTAAGGGAAGAGGTGCAGTTATATGCCGAAGACAGTAGGCAATCAAATTTGGAAGACTTTCGACTGGGCGCTCTGCAAGACGGCGGGGCTGACCTTCGACACGATTCAATACTTCAACAAGAATAATCCTAATCCGTCTTTTACGCCGAAGTGGTCCGACAAACCGCTGCTGAAGTCGTGGGAGAAGTCGAAGCCCACGCTCGGCTGGCCGCGGACGACGGACTCGCTGTGCCCTGCGTGCGTGAAAGAGGCGCGCGAAGCGATCATCGATGGCAAGAAAGACTGGACCGACCTCGTTCACGAAAAGGTCGGAGAGATCAAGGCGCAGATTATCGAGCGCGATGGCCAGGTATGGATGATCAAGGAGTGCGCCATCCACGGCAAGTACGAAGACCTGATGGCAATTGATGCGAAATTCCTCGAATGGATTGAAGGAAATTTCCCGGGACGCGATATTCCGGCGCACAACGACGAAAAACTGCATAACCACGGTTCGAGCACGGTGCGCCATGGCCGCGGATCGGTGCTGACGGTTGACCTGACGAACCGCTGCAACATGATGTGCGATCCCTGCTTCATGGATGCGAACCAGGTCGGCTACGTTCACGAATTGAGCTGGGAAGAGATTCAGGAAATCCTGGACAATGCCACGAAGATCAAGCCGCGCAGGCAGATGTCCGTGCAGTTCTCCGGCGGCGAGCCGACGATGTCGCCCTATTTCTTCGATGCGGTCCGCTATGCGCGCAAAGTTGGATACAACAGCGTGCAGGCCGCAACCAACGGAATCGAGTTCGCCAAGAGCAAGGATTTCGCCAAGAAGGCCTTCGAAGCGGGCCTGCGTTACGCGTACCTGCAATTCGACGGCATTGGCAACGACGCGAACAGCCACCGGCAAGTCGGCAACCTGTTTGACGTGAAGCTCCGCGCGATCGAAAACCTGCATGAAGCGGGCGTCGAAATCGTGCTGGTAACGACGATCGTCAACAACGTGAACAACGATCAGGTTGGCCCGATCGTGAAGTTCGCGATGGATAACCCGAAAAAGATTTCGTTCGTGTCGTTCCAGCCGGTGTCGTTCACCGGGCGCGACGAGGACATCACTCCGGAACGCCGCATTCGCCAGCGCTACACGCTTTCGCACCTTGCGCAGGACGTCAGCTCGCAGGTGGGAAAGGTGGAACCGACGCGCGACTGGTTCCCGATTTCCTACATCGCCACATTTGCGGGCTTCTCCGACCTGTCGCACGGGCCGGATTCGCAGTGGGGCTCGCTTTCCTGCGGATGCCACCCGAATTGCGGAGTGGGCACGGCGCTGATGATCAACAAGGAAACGAAGGAATGGGCGCCTGTCCCGCGATTCCTCGACGCTCCCTCGCTGACCAGGGACGTAACCGCAATCACCGACGCGGCCCGCGGCAAGGGTTTCTCGAACTTCATGATGGCACTGGCGCTGCTGAAGAACTACAAGCCGTTCCAGGCGCCGCCCAGCTTGAGACTGAAGGATCTCTGGATGAAGTTCGACAAGACCTGGGCTCTTTCGAAGAACTCGGATAAGAAGTACGGCAAGACGAGTCCGGAACGCACCTATGAAGATGCCATGAAGCGCCGCGCGGAAGACCCGTGGAACTTCCTGTTCATCGCCGGAATGTGGTTCCAGGATCTCTTCAACTACGATTTCCGCCGCACGGAAATGTGCATCATCCCGTACGCCACGCAGAAGGGTGAAATTTCGTTCTGCGCGTACAACACGGGCGTGGGCTGGCGACAGATCATCGAGAACATGCACAAGAATGCAACCGTCGCCGAATGGTACAAGAAGCACGGAAAGCATGAAATCTATGCGAAGAACAAGAGCGTCGCGCTCACCGATTACGAACACTCGCTGAAGATCAACGATGACGATGCGGCGCGCGTTCGTCACCTGGAGCACGATATTCCTCAGACCGCGGCCGAAGAAGACCGCATCCGCCGCAAGCAGGCCTACGAAGAGGCGGCCAAGGTGAGGAAGATTTACGAGGAACTCGTGCTCAAGAAGAAGTCGGAGCGTCTGATGCAGATCGGCTCGATGGACGAGATTCTGTCGGCGGTTCCTGGCACGACCGTGAAGCGAATCGAGCCCGCAAACAGCGACGGCGCGACGGCGCCTGCGAATTCTGAAGCTGCGACAGTGGCCGGCGACTAAGCACTGGGGCGCAGCAAGCAGCGGCCCTACCAACTCACCTGGCGGATGTCACGAACAGCCCTGGCTTCGGCCGGGGTTGTTTTTTGTGCGGACACAAAATTCGGCGGCTGGTGTCTTTATATTGAGCCGGAGGAGACATGAAAAGCCGCCTGAGCCTGGGTATTTCGAACATCGGCGCGAGCGAATTTCATTCGAGCCCTTGGGAACGAGCATGGAAAATCATCCTGTTCGCGATTGTGTGCGTGTTGCTCGCGATTTTCTTCGCCTATTTGACCGGACAAGTGCAGATAGGCACCGCTCATGCGACTGGATCGGACGTCGAATGGGGCTCGACGTAGCAATCGTCGTGCAAGTTCCATCGTGCCTGACAGGGCGATGCATTATAAAATTGCTTGATGCCCGACCGAATTCGCACTCGCGAGCTTGCTGCTGAATTCATACGCAAGGGCGATCCGCTGGGATGGTTTGAGGCGCTCTACCAGGAAGCGGAACGCGGCGACGGGACTGTCCCGTGGGGCGATCAGGAAACGAATCCGCGACTGCTGGAGTTCTGGAAAACACACCCGCTCGAAACCGCGGGCAAGCGCGCTGTCGTGATCGGCAGCGGGCTTGGCGATGACGCCGAGCAGCTTGCCGTCTGGGGATTCAGGACAACCGGATTCGACATATCGAAAACGGCCATCGAGGCGACGAAGAAGCGCTATCCGGAGACGCGCGTTGAATACATTGTTGGCGACCTCTTCCATCCACCCGCGAACTGGCTCTACAGCTTCGATTTTGTCCTCGAGGTTTATACCGTGCAGGCTCTCCCCGCGCAGTTGCGGTCCGGAGCGATTGAAAGGATTGCGCAGTTCGTTGCGCCGGGAGGGCGGTTGCTTGCGATCGCGCGGGGCCGCGCGGAAGATGAACCAGAAGGCCAGGGACCGCCGTGGCCGTTGACGCGCGCTGAGATCGATGGATTTCGGCGTGCGGGGCTCGAGGAAGACTCTTTTGAGGACTACACCGAGCCCGAGCCACCGTGGGTGCGGCGATATCTCGCGCTCTATCGGCGCGCAAGCAAAGCCTCCTAATCCGGTGATGCGTCTGTTTCCTTTCCTGCGCTCGTCAGAAGTTAGCTTGGGTGCGCGGCGACTCAATAAACGTCTACCCGAATATTTCACGGGTCGTTTTGTTGTTATCGTATCGTTGGATGGGCGGGAAGCAACCATCCGATTCCACAGGCTTCGGGCTGCTCAGACATGGTTAAGCGACAATCTTTCTGATACCTCGGATCACCGGAACCGACCCACTACCGACAGTTCCGGCTCTCATCGATGACTTTGATACAATAGCGGCTGATCAACTCTCGCAGTCGAGGCTCATTTCAATGCCGATCTACGAATACGTTTGCGATGATTGCGGCGAGCGCTACGAGCGCATCGTGATGAATAAGACGACGGCGATCGAGTGCCCGAAGTGCGCGAGCGCGAAGCACACGCTGCAGCTCTCGGTCTTCGCCGCTCACGGGAACGGCGCGAAATCGTCCAGCGGATCATCGTCTTCGTCCTCGGGTTCAATGTCTTCCGGTGGGGGATGTTGCGGCGGCTCCTGCGGGTGCCGATCGAACTAGCCGGCGGCACTGACGATGGCCACTTCTGGAGCAATCTTCACGAAGGACACTTTCCGATTCTTCCGAGAGCTTGGCCGAAACAACCACAAACCCTGGATGGACGAGAATCGCGAGCGATATCGCGCGGTGATCGTCGAGCCGTTTCGCGTGCTGCTCGATCGGCTGGCCCCGGCCGCACTCAAACTCAATCCGAGCTTCGTCGTCAGCGGGCGCGTGGGAGATAACCTTTCCCGCATCAACCGCGATATCCGATTCGCAAGGGACAAGTCACCTTACCGCACCCAAATGTATCTTTACTTCGCCGAGCCCGACGACCAGAGCGGGCAGCTCTATATCGGCGTTTCCGCCGAAAGCGTCACATGTGGCTTCCGTGTTTACAGCGCGGGCCGAAACTCGCGCCTGGTCGAAATTGGACGCGTGCGCGGCCGCGAGCATCCCCAATGGATTGAGCGGCAGCGGGGCCGCCTCGGCAAGAAGTTCGAGAGCTATTGGTATGCCACCGAAAAGGGCGATTGGGCGCAACGCAAAACCTGGCCCACAAAGCCAGAGGACTGGAAAAAGCTGCAGGCCTGGATCGTGCGAAAGAGATTAGCCCCGGTCGCCGCGTTGCGCCGCGGGTTCGAAGGCGAAGTCACCAGGATTTTCCGCGAGGTCTATCCACTTTCTCCGTTCACCACATCGCCACGCTGGAAATTGTAGCCGCAAAGGTGTAAGAACAGTGGCCATGGACACTGTTCCGAGCTTCCGCGACTCCGTTCCGAAAGAAATTTATCGGCGATGTAAGGCGATTCGAACCATCCGAGGCTCGGTTTGTCTCGCGACCGCTTTGGGAGTCATTCTGCTGGGACACTTGTATGTCCGACCCAGCGTGGCTCACGCGAGCAATTCCGCGCAGGGCGGCGCTCTAGCTACCAACTGCGATCGGGCATGCCTGTACGGTTTCGTGGACCGGTATCTGGCGGCACTGGTGGCGAAAGATCCGGCGCGGCTGCCGTGGGCCGCGCACGTGAAATTCACCGAGAACAACGTGGAATTGCCCGTGGGCTACGGCCTGTGGGGCACGATCAGCGGGCGCGGCGCAGAGGATGTGCGCGCGGGCGATCCGCAAGCGGGACAGGTCGCCTATTTCGGCGTGATCGACGAGCGCGGGACGAAGTCGTTTTTCGGGTTGCGCCTGAAAATCGAGGACGGCAAGATCTCGGAGGTCGAGACGGTGGTCGACCGCAAGGGCTACGGCCCGGGCCCGTTCGGCAATCCCGAGACGATGCAACCCCTGCCCGTGCTCCTCGAGGACGTTCCCCTGGAAGCAAGACGGCCGCGCGCGAGAATGATTTCGGTGGCCAACGGCTACTTCAGCACGCTGGAGTTGAACGACGGAACACTGTTCACGGAGTTCACCGACGATTGCAGCCGGCGCGAGAACGGCGTGTGGACGGCGAACGATCCGCATCCGGGATCGGTGCAGGATCCGAACCTGAACCTTTCGGCGTACGGCAAAATATCCTGCGGGGCGGGATTCAAGCTAGGCAACTATCGCTGGGACGACGAGCTACGCGAGCGGCGGTTCCCGCTGGTGGATGAAGAGAAAGGCCTGGTTCTCGCGGGCGGGTTCATCGATCATTCTGGGCGGCTCGAGAGGTACACGACCACGGACGGAGTGGTGCACGAATCACCGCTGAAATCGCCGCACTCCTTTTGTCTGATGGAGATGTTCAAGATTCAAGACGGCAAGATACGGCACGCCGAAGCGGTATTTATCACCGTGCCGTACCACATGCCGTCGCCCTGGGTTTCGCATAACGAATGAGCCTGCAGCTCTAAATAAAGAAGGAGATTGCGGTCATGGTCGATTTTTCGAATCAGCCCACGATGAAGGGGTTTTTCGCGCCGACGCGGTTCGAGGCGGATGTCTACGATTGCGAAGTGATCGGCAAAGTCCCCACGGACCTAAACGGCGCATTCGTTCGCCTGGGCGGCGACTGGCTCTACCCGCCGAAATTCGAGGACGATTCGCCGTTCAACATGGACGGCTACATCAACATGTTTCGCTTCAAGAACGGCGTGGTGGATTACAAAGGCCGCTGGGTCAAGACGCCTCGGTTCAAAGCCGACCGCGCCGCGCGCAAACAGCTTTTCGGCAAATATCGCAATCCGTTCACCGATGATCCCAGCGTGGCGGGGCTCGACCGCTCGGTGCAGAACACCACACCTCTCGCCTTCGCCGGCAAACTTTTCACGCTGAAAGAAGACAGTCTGCCCTACGAAATCAACTGCAACACACTCGAAACCGTCGGCCCCTACGATTTTCACGGCAAGTATAAGAGCCTCACCTTCACCGCGCACCCGAAAGTCGACCCTGCGACCGGTGAAATGATCTGCTACGGCTACGAGGCGGAAGGCCTGGAAACGAACGACGTCTTTCTCTACACCGTCAACAAGAAAGGCGAGGTTACGCGCGAGCTGCGTTTCAAAGTACCCTACGTCTCGATGGTCCACGACATCAGCATCACCCAAAAGTACGTGATCATCCCGATCTTCGGCTTCGTTTCGAGTATGGAAATGCTGAAAGCGGGCAAAGTCCACTGGGGGTGGGACGATACGAAACCGGCCATGGTCGCCATTGTGCCGCGCGATGGCGAGGCGAAAGACATCCGATGGTTCAAAGGGCCTTCGCGCGCCACGGTGCACACGCTGAACGCGCGCGACGAAGGCAACAAAGTGATCTTCGAAGCGCCGATATACGACTCCAATCCTTTCCCGTTTTTCCCGCCGATTGATGGCTCGCCATGGGATCCTACCAAGGCCCGCGCCTACATTCGCCGCCAAACGTTCGATCTGAACTCGAGAGACGACGGTTTCGTTGAAGAAAAGCTTTTTGATATGAACGTCAGCGACCTCGGCCGCGTGGACGATCGCTATCTCACGCAGACTTACCGCTATGCTTTCACGGCCTTCGCGGACAAAGCGCGGCCCTTCGAAGAATGGAAGGCGGGAAATCTTGGCGGGCGCGTGAACAATTGCTATGGCCGGTTCGATCTTGCGACCGGCAAGATGAATTCGTATTTCGCCGGGCCGACGCACAGCCTGCAGGAAGTTTGCTTCGTCCCACGCAAGAATGGCGGCGAAGGCGAGGGCTATATTATGGGCGTCGCGTCGAATTATGCGGAGATGCGGTCGGAACTGATTATCGCCGATGCGCAGAGGCTCGAGGAAGGCGACGTGGCGCGGGTGATTCTGCCGTTCCGCGCGACCGCACAGGTTCACGGCAGGTGGATGAACGAAGACGAACTGCCGTTCGCGTGAGGAGCGCAACATGTTGACGCGGCGCGATTTTATGGCGGAGATGGCGGTCGCTGGCGCGGCAATCGCCGCGATGCCGGCGAATATTTTCAGCCCCGTACCGGGTGTGCGAAACGCGGTCGTCTCGATTCATCTCGACCAGCCGTATATCGATGCGACCGGAAGAGAATTGCCGTACTTGCCGCCCCATGGTGTGCGCGCCGGGATGCCCGTGGCGCATTTGAGCGAGACAGAGTTTCGGCGGCATTTCGTATATCTGTAACCCACAGTGAAACGAATCCTGAAAATTCTGGCTTGGGGAGCGATTGCGCTGGCGGGTGCAGGTGCGCTCGCGGCGATTGCATTCGAACGGCGAGAGCCGCTCAATGCGGTGTGGTTCATCGTGGCGGCGCTGTGCACATTTCTTGTTTCCTACCGATTTTATTCAGCGTTCCTGGCCGCGAAGATTTTCGCGCTGGATAATACTCGCGCGACTCCGGCGGAACGCCTGGAGGACGGCCGCGATTTCGTGCCGACGAACAAGTGGGTGCTCCTCGGCCACCATTTTGCGGCGATCGCCGGTCCGGGACCCCTCGTGGGACCCACGCTCGCCGCGCAATTCGGCTACCTGCCGGGTACGCTGTGGCTGATCGTCGGCGCGGCGCTGGGCGGGTGCGTGCAGGATTTTACGATTCTTTTCTGCTCGATTCGGCGCGACGGAAAATCCCTGGGACAAATCGCGCGGGAGGAAGTGTCGAAACGCGGCGGAATGATCGCGCTGCTGGCGGTGCTCGCGATCATGGTGATCCTGCTCGCGGTGATCGCGCTGGTGGTTGTGAAGGCGCTGAGGGAATCGCCGTGGGGAACATTCACGCTGGCGATGACGATCCCCATCGCGCTGCTGATGGGGATTTATCTGCGGTTCGTGCGGCCGGGGCGCGTGCTCGAGGCTTCGTTCGGCGGCGTCGCGCTCGTGGGACTAGCCGTGGTCGCGGGCCAGTGGGTGAACGCGTCGCCGGCGTGGTCGCGGGCCTTTACGCTCTCTGCTCCCGCGCTCGCCGCGGCGATCATCATCTACGGCTTTGGCGCGTCCACGCTGCCGGTATGGCTGCTGCTTGCGCCGCGCGACTACCTGAGCGCGTTCATCAAAGTAGCCGCAATCTTCGCGCTTGCTGCGGGCGTGCTGTTCGTGCGGCCGACCCTGGCGATGCCCGCGCTGACGCGTTTCACCGACGGCGACGGCCCCGTGTTCGCGGGGAAAATCTTTCCGTTCTGTTTCATTACCATCGCGTGCGGAGCCGTGAGCGGATTTCACGCTCTGATCGCTTCCGGTACCACGCCGAAAATGATCCTGCGCGAAGGCCACGCGCGCATCGTGGGTTACGGCTCGATGCTGATGGAATCGTTCGTCGGCGTGATGGCCATGATCGCCGCGTGCGCGCTCCAGCCCGGTGTCTATTTCGCGATCAATAGCCCCGCGGGAATCGTGGGCAAGACGGCGGACGCCGCGGCGAAAACCATCAGCACATGGGGCTTCGCGCTCGATCCGCAGACGATCACATCGCTCGCGCAGCGCGTGGGCGAGCGCACGCTGCTGGATCGTACCGGCGGCGCGCCCTCGCTGGCGGTCGGGATGGCGCAGATTTTCAGCGGGACGATTGGAGGAGAGCATCTCCTCAGCATTTGGTACCACTTCGCAATCATGTTCGAGGCGCTTTTCATTCTCACCACGCTCGACGCAGGCACGCGCGTGGGCCGATTCATGGTTCAGGACCTGGCCGGGCACGCATGGAAGCCGCTCGGACGATCTGGCTCGATCTCCGGAACGCTCGCCGCGAGCGCGGCGATGGTCGGGGCGTGGGGTTATTTCCTCTGGCAGGGAGTGCAGGACCCGCTCGGCGGCATCAATTCGCTCTGGCCACTTTTCGGCATCGCGAACCAATTGCTCGCGGCGGTCGCGCTGGTAGTGGCGACAACGATCCTGCTGAAAATGGGCCGCGCGCCTTTCATCTGGGTGACGCTGATTCCCATGATGTGGCTTGTGGCTGTCACGATGACAGCGAGCTACGAGAAAATCTTCAGCGCGAGTCCGCGTTTGGGCTTTCTCGCGCAGGCGAGCGCGCTGGCCGGGCAGATTTCCTCAGGCGCGATTCCCGCGGCGCAAATTGCGGAAACACAGCGGCTGATTTTCAACAACCGCCTGGATGCGTCGGTGACGGCAGTGCTCGCCGTAATGGTCCTAGTGCTCGTGGTCGAAGCGGTCGGCGAATGGATCGCCATTTTCGGAGGACGCAAACCGGCCGCGCTGCATGAAGCCCCCTATGTTGCGGCACGTCCAGCCGAAGGGGACTAGCAACCGTTATGGAAGGGAGAGAGACAATGGAGACTCTGCGAAGGGCGATGGGCTTGCTGAGCGGCGCGTGGTCCTGGGTACGGCAGGTCAGCGGCGACGCCGCGTATGAGAACTACCTGCGCCAGGCCATCCGCGGCGGGCAAAATGAGGTCCTTTCGGGCGCGAGTGCTGTGGCCGCCCCTCTCTCACGGGCCGAGTTCTACCTCGATTCGCTCCGCCGCCGCTATTCAACCGTTTCGCGCTGCTGCTAAGGCCCTACACACTTCGTTGACGAAAACCTCAAACCACCGATATAATAGGCGTTTGCCGATAGGGCCGGGAGGCAGCATGTACGCCGTAATCCGCACTGGGGGAAAGCAGTACCGCGTCGCGTCGGGCGAGACGATCGAGGTCGAGAAGCTTGAGGGAAAAATCGGGCATAAGGTGACCTTTGACGACGTCCTCGCCGTCCGCACCGATGACAAGAAGATTCTGGGCGCAGACGCGCATCAGGCCAAGGTCACCGGTAAAATCGTGAAGCATTCGCGCGGACCCAAGCTCAAGGTGCTGAAGTACAAGACAGGCGGCCAATACAAGATTCAGACTGGTCACCGCCAAAATTTGACGAGCGTCGAAGTAGATATTCAGCTTTCGTAGGACGACTTTCATAGGGCTGCCCGCGACGGGCAAGCTTCCTCGAGGATTTCATGGCACATAAAAAGGGCGGCGGGTCATCTACGAATGGACGCGACTCGCAGGGCCAGCGGCTCGGAGTCAAGCGGTTCGGCGGACAGGCAGTCACCAGCGGCAGCATCCTGGTGCGCCAGCGCGGCACCCACTATAAGGCCGGGAAGAATGTTCTGCGTGCGAAGGACGATTCTCTGTTCGCGCGCATTGACGGCGTCGTGCTATTTGAAGACAAGGGTGGCAAGGGCCGTTTCATCAGCGTTCTGCTGCCCGAAGAACACGCCTCGCGCTACGAGAAGACGTCTGCCCGACCGGCAGCGGACTGAAACACTCATTCGCGTGACGCATGACCGGGGCGTCACCCACTTTTGTTTTTCTCCTTCGTCGCGGCGTATGCTCTATTCGTGTACCCTCTCGGGACGGGTGTCTCATGTTTGTTGACGAAGCCAAAATATCGATAAAGGGTGGGGACGGCGGAAACGGCTGCATGGCGTTCCGCAGGGAGAAGTACGTCCCGCGCGGCGGCCCGTCGGGCGGCGATGGCGGCAATGGCGGAGATATCTATCTCGAGGCGAATCTGAACGATAACACGCTCCTGCGCTATCGCTACAATCGCGAGTTCCGCGCCGATCGTGGGCGGCATGGCGAGGGATCTGACTGCCACGGCCGTTCGGGCGAGGACATGACTCTCACCGTTCCTGTCGGCACCGTGGTTTTTGACGCGAATACCGGCGTGCAACTCTTCGATCTTTCCGAGCCGGGTCAACGCGTTCTGGCGGCTCGAGGAGGTCATGGAGGTCGCGGCAACGGCCATCCGGCATTCGTGCGCCCGTGGCATCAGGCGCCCCGAGAGCACGAAGAGGGACGGCCCGGCCAGGAGCGTCATCTGCGGCTCGAACTCAAATTGCTCGCGGATGTGGGCCTCGTCGGCTTCCCCAATGCTGGCAAGTCCACTTTGATTTCACGCATCTCGGCAGCGCGCCCAAAGATTGCTGCCTATCCCTTCACCACGCTTGAGCCGCACCTTGGCGTCGTTTCCGCCGATCCCGATGCTGCACCGGGCCGGGGGCGCACGTTTGTGGTAGCCGATTTGCCGGGGCTGATCGAAGGCGCGCACCAGGGCGTTGGCCTCGGAATTCGATTTCTGAAGCATGTGGAACGGACGCGGCTGATCGCGCATCTGGTGGATACCAGCGATGCGAGCGATCGCGATCCCGTGAACGATTTCGAAATTATTATGCGCGAGCTTGCCGCGTTCAGTCCCGCGCTCGCCGAGGAGCCAATGATCGTCGTGGCCACCAAGCTCGATGCCACCACGGACCGCAGCCGCCTCGAGAAGCTGCGCGAATTCTCGGCAAAGCGCGGTCTCGAATTTCACGCGATCTCGTCCGCGACGGGCGAAGGCGTCGTTGAACTCGTGCGGGCCATTGCCAATGCCCTCGATCGCATCCCGAAACCGTTGCCCGTGTCCGGGATCTCGGAGGTGCCGTATGCAGGCGTCCGTGCGACCGAGGAACCGGGATCACTTCCCGTCACCGAAGATCGCGACGCTGAAGATCACGCGGCTGCGCCCCATCGGGAGGAGCGTTGACATCGCACGCCGCGCATAAGCCGTCCGGCAGACCGCATCGCCGTTCGGTCGCGCTCTTCGGAGGCACGTTCGATCCCGTCCACGCGGGCCACATCGCGGTGGCACAGGCGGCGCAGCGGCGATTCCATCTCGACGCGATCTACTTCATTCCTTCATCGCGACCTCCACATAAGGCGCGGCGCGAACTGACCCCGTTCGTTCATCGCTACACGATGGTGGCGCTAGGCTGCGCGGATCATTCCGGATTTGTGCCGTCGCTCGCGGAAGCGCCCGTGGCCGGCGTCGCGCCGCACGTATTCTATACGATTGATACGGTGCGCCGATTTCACCGCGAACATCCCGACGATCATCTGTTCTTTATTCTGGGTGCGGACCAGTTTCTCGAAATCCCCACCTGGAAGAATTACGAAGCCCTGCTTGACGCCTGCGATTTCATTATTGCCAGCCGTCCTGGATTTCGCCTGGACGCGTTGCGGCTGGTGATTCCGCCCGAAAAACTCGGCCGTTCGCCAGCGATGGACCCGCAAAGAATCGCGCTGCGCAAATCCGAAATTCACTTGTTGACCACTGTGGCGAGCCATGTCTCGTCCACCGAGGTTCGTGAGCGGCTCGAGCGGAAACAGAGTATTCACGGGCTTGTGCCCGCGCGGGTGGAGGAATACATTCTCGGTCAGGCCCTGTACCGGTGACACTGGATAACCTTCGTCCCGAAATCCGCTGGGCCGTCGAGGCGGCTCAGGAAAAACAAGCCGTGGATATCACCGTCCTGAAGCTGACCGGCGCGTTCGCTGAATATTTTCTGCTGTGCTCCGGACAGAGCACGCCGCAACTCCAGGCCATCAGCGATGCGATCGAAGAGAAGCTCGGTCGCCAGCGCGTGCGTCTGGCGCATCGCGAAGGGAAAATCGGCTCGGAATGGGTGTTGCTCGATTTCGGCAGCTTCGTAGTACATATTTTTAGCGACCGCGCGCGGCAATTCTACGACCTTGAACGGCTTTGGCGCACGGCGGAGCGCGTGGATTTCCCCGCGTCCGAACGGCCCGCGAAACCGCGCGAGGAATCCGAAGGCGACACAACCGAAGCATGAGTGCAGCGAACATCGTGTGGGTGGCGGCGGACGCGACGTCGTTGCGCGTTCTCGAAATTGCCGAGAAGCTTTCCGAGACGGCGACCACGCTTCTGATCACCGGCGAGAGCGGAACGGGCAAGGATCAGCTCGCGCGCTGGATTCACGAGCATGGGTCGCGCCGCGACGCGCCGTTCCTGAAAATTGATTGCGCCAGCCTGCCGTCGGAGCTGGTCGAATCCGAACTATTCGGCCATGAGCGCGGAGCCTTCACGGGCGCTGTGGCTCGCAAGCCCGGGCGGCTCGAGTTGGCGCAAGGCGGCACGATCGTTCTGGATGAGGTCGCGGCGCTCGCACCCGGAATGCAGGCAAAACTGTTGCGCGTCCTGGAGGAGCGCACCTTCGAACGTCTTGGCGGCACCGAAACATTACTGATGGATGCGCGCCTGATGGCGCTCACCAATACCGATCTGACCAACGCCGTTGCATCCGGCCGCTTCCGCGAGGACCTTTTCTTCCGCTTGAATGTGCTCGCGATTCCGGTGCCGCCTCTTCGCGAGCGCGCGGCTGATATTCCCCTGCTCACAGCTCACTTTCTCGCGCGGCTCGGCCCGATCCACGGGAAGGCCGAGGTGTGTGTTGGTCCGGCGGCGCTGCAACTGCTTGAGTCCTATGGGTGGCCTGGAAACGTGCGCGAGTTAAAGAACGCGATCGAACACGCGCTCGTGTTTGGGAAGGAACTGCTGCTGACGCCAGCGGATTTTCCGCAGGTGGTGCGCGCAACGGGCGAGGCGCGCGGTTCCCTAGGCGCATTGAGATCGCTTCAGGACCTCGAGAGTGAAGCGATCAAAGCGACGCTTGAGGCCACACGTTACAAAATCGGCCGCGCCGCCCAAGTTCTGGGCATCAGCCGCAAGACACTGCTCGAGAAACGCAAGAAGTACGGTTTGCTGTGAGGGCGTTTGTGCCCGTCATCCGTCCATGAAAATCCGCCTCGTCATGCTGGGGAAAACACGCCGCGAGGAAATCCGCACACTCTTTGACGATTACGTCGCCCGGATCGGCCGATACGCCGAGATCGAGATCACCGAGGTTCGTGAAACAACGCCCGCGGCGCTCCGCAAACTGAAAATGGAGCCGGGCGCAACTTTGATCCTGCTCGACGCCGCCGGGAATCAGTTCACGTCGCAGCAGCTGGCTCGCTGGCTCGGCGACCTGCGCGATCGCGGCGCGCGCGAGGTTATTTTCCTGTGCGGAGACGCCGAGGGTTTTCCCGCCGAACTTCGTTCCCGAGCGACACAGCGTATTTCGCTTTCGACCCTCACGATGCCGCATGAATTCGCCCGCGTGGTTCTCGCAGAGCAGATCTACCGCGCATTCGCGATCCTCGCCGGGCACCCTTATCCGAAATAGGCCAAACCGCGCGAGCGGTCTCTGGTCGAAATGCTCCCTCGGGATGACGGCGCTCATCGGGTCGTCACTTGACGTTTCCCCTGGGCGCGGCCACTATTGGAAACTGTTGTCGCGGGGCGCGATTCAATGCCGGAAGGCAAGGGACTTCTAATTGTTTACACCGGGCCAGGCAAAGGCAAAACCACATGCGCGCTCGGCACCGCCTTTCGCGCCGTAGGGCAGGGCTTTCGAGTGCTGATGGTGCAGTTCATCAAGGGTTCATGGCACTATGGCGAACTCGACGCAGCCAAGATGCTCGGTGACGATAAATTTGAAATCCGTCCGATGGGCCGCGGATTCGTCAAAGTGGGCGGCGCGGAAACTGATCCGGAAGACATACGCATGTGCGACCAGGCCTGGGAATATGGCCGCGAGCAGATTTACAGTGAGAAATACGATCTCGTGGTCCTCGATGAGATCAACTACGTGATCAGTTATAAAATGCTCGACCCGGACCGGGTGGTTGACGCGCTGGGGAAGCGCCCGGAGCGCGTCCACGTGATTTGCACTGGCAGGAACGCGCATCCGAAGCTTGTCGAGGCGGCCGATCTGGTTACGGAGATGAAGGAAGTGAAGCATCCGTACGTGAAGGGAATTCTTGCGCAACGCGGAATCGACTATTGAGAGTTGACTCGGTCTCCTATGGCCTGGTTCAAACGAGAAAAAAGCGCGATTGAGAATCCGACGCCGGTGGACGAGCGCCGAGTCCGCACCGAAGGCTTGTGGACAAAGTGCAGCTCCTGCCGCGCGATTATCTGGAAGAAGGATCTCGAAGCGAATTGGGAGGTCTGCCCTAAGTGCGAGCATCACTTTCGCCTGGACGCCCGCCGTCGGCTCGATCTGTTGTTCGACGAGGATCCCTGGACCGAGCACGATGCCGATCTCCTCTCGACCGATCCGCTGCATTTCACAGACATCAAGCCGTACGCGCAACGTCTCGAGGAAGCGGAGCAAAAGCTCGGCATGAAAGACGCGATCGTAACGGCCGAAGGAAAGCTCGGCGGCCGGCAGGTGACGTGCTGCTCGATGGAGTTCGGCTTCATCGGCGGGTCTATGGGCGCGGTGGTGGGCGAAAAGGTGGCGCGCGCGATTGAACGGTCGCTCGCGCAGCGGCAGCCTCTGATTATCGTTTCCTGTTCCGCTGGGGCGCGCATGATGGAAGGCGCCGTCAGCCTGATGCAACTGGCAAAAGTATCATCGGCTCTGGGGCGGCTCGATGAAGCGCGGGTGCCGTTCATTTCCGTCCTCACCGATCCGACGACGGGCGGCGTCACCGCGAGCTACGCCATGCTAGGCGACCTCAATATCGCCGAGCCGGGCGCCATGATCGGCTTTGCCGGCCCGCGGGTGATCGAGCAGACAATCCGCCAGAAGCTGCCCGAAGGTTTTCAGCGAGCGGAATTCCTTCTCGAACATGGGTTTCTAGACGCCATCGTGCCTCGCAAGGAATTGAAGTCCTACATCACGCTGTCGCTCGGTTTTTTCCTCGATTCATGAACTACAGTGAATCGGTTCGCGCACTCATGGCGCTCGGGCGCGAGCTGGCCTCGCCGCAGCAAGCGCGCGTTCAGAAGTTTGGCCTCGCCAACATCACCCTGCTCGCCGAGGCGCTCGGCAATCCGCACCGCAAAATTCCCTGCGCACATGTGGCCGGAACCAACGGCAAGGGCTCGACGGCAGCGATGCTTGATTCCATTCTCCGCACCGCCGGCATCCGCAGCGGGCTCTACACTTCGCCGCATCTCGAGCGAATCAACGAGCGCATCCGCATCAACGGGGATGACATTTCGGACCAGGATTTTGCCGCGGCCTGGACGCGCGTGCATGATTCGATTGAATCGCTCCTGGCAAGCGGCAGGCTCGCGGCGCATCCGACGTATTTTGAATGTATCACCGCGCTCGCATTCGTCGCTTTCGCTGAAAGCGGGGTGGCCTTTGCCGTGTACGAAGTGGGGCTGGGCGGCAGACTCGATTCAACCAACGTCGTCGTGCCAGAGGTCGCGGTCATTACCTCGATTGACTTCGATCATGAAAGCTTTCTCGGCCACTCGATCCCGGAAATCGCGGGAGAAAAGGCCGGAATCATCAAGCCTGGCGGCTGGGTGGCGAGTTCAGCGGAGCGACCGGAAGCGCGGACGGTGATCGCGCAGCGATCAAGCGAGCTGGGCGCACGGCTGGTGGAAGTGGACCAGGAGTGGAAGCTCGAGCAGACGGTACGATCGGGCGGATGTTACCGCGCGGTGGCAATCGCCGCTGGTTCGCGGGCAAAGATCCATCTCGAGCCGCCGCTCCCAGGCCGCTTTCAGCTCCGCAACGCGCTCACGGCTGCCACGGCGGCGCGGCTCCTGGCCGAACGCGGTTTCCCTGTAGCGGACGAGCATATCGAGCGGGGAATTCGGCTGGTTCGCTGGCCAGGTCGGCTCGAACGGCTCAGCGAGCGTCCGGCCTTGTATCTCGATGGCACGCATAATCCCGCCGGCGCCAAGGAGCTGCTCAAATTCTGGAAGGAGAATTTCGCGGGCTGCCGCATTTTTCTGGTGTACGGCGCGATGCGCGATAAGGCGGTCGACGAAATTGCCGGACTGCTGTTTCCCTCCGCGGATTTCGTGATACTCACCGAGCCACTGCAGCCGCGCGCGATTTCCGCGCCTCTGCTTGCGGAAATGACTGCTCACCTGGCCAAGGATTCCGTCGTCGTTCGCGATCCTGCCGAGGCGCTCGAACGGGCCATCGAAATGGCGTCCCCGGGCGATGCAGTCTTTGCAACGGGTTCGCTCTACCTTGTGGGCGACCTGCGCGGCTATTGGCACAGGCGTACTATGTCGCTCGCCTCACCGGTTGCTCCTGCGCCTCCAGACCGTTCCCTGCAATAGCCTTAAAGGAATCCGGCAAACGGTATCCAAGTTCTCCGAAAATGCGGAGAGCCGCGATCAACACAGTTTTTCTTCCCGAATTGCCAAATTGGCTGTTGGCCCAGAGTTCGCTTCTCCCTACACTCCAGGCTGTGCTGAGGCGAGATGTTCGGTCACTTTGTACGTTTATTTGCATATGACGAGCAGCGAAATTGCTGGACTCACGTCTAAGGTAGGCATCGGGGTGGGGGACCGCATGACACGCGATGAACGCCGGAAAATGCTGGAGTCATTCGGGCGCGCCCCCGCGTTGCTATCCGCCACTTTGCGCCAGCTCCCCAAGAAAATGTGGCTCTTCAAGCCAGCGCCGGAGCGCTGGAGCATTCACGAGGTCATCCTGCACCTTGCGGACAGCGAAGCCAGCTCGTACGTGCGCTGTCGTCATCTGATCGCGGAACCGGACGTTACGGTGACGGAATTCGATCCTGCGCGATGGGCCGGCAATTTGGGCTATTTCCATCAGAGCACGCGCGAGGCGCTCGAGATTATCCGCCGATTGCGCAAGATGACTTACCAGCTTCTGGTCGCAGTTCCCGAGCCGGTATGGTCGCATGTGGTTGAATATCCCAAAGAAGGCTCGCTCAGTCTGGAATCCTGGATCGAGCTCCAGGAGCGGCATATCCCGCACCACATGGAGCAGATGAGGCACAACTACGGCATTTGGATCGCAACGCACCCGCCAAGAAAGCCCGCTACCCGTTCGGGCGGCTCGAATACTCCCCCCCGTCCGGTTTCCCTGTCGGCCGAATACTGCTAGTCCTGATCGCCGATCGCCTGCCACCAGTTGTTTGTGCGTGCCGCGCCAAGTTGACAGCCTCACAAGTTGCCGGGGACCTTCGACGATGGTAGGATGTGCGGTGAATGAATCAACAAACTAGCCCTCGTCCGCGCGTAGGTGTACCGTATCGCACACGAAATGAGGAGGTTACGGGTGCGAGCGCCAGGCTCAAGAACTACCTCGAAGCGGCTCGACAATCAGGCGCGGAACCCGTGCCCGTATCTCTGCTGCTTTCTCCAACTGAGATCCTCGAGCTCGCGCAAACTCTCGACGGCCTGCTGTTGACCGGAAGCCCCGCAGATGTCGATCCTGCGCGTTTTGGCGCTGCCAGACGGCCTGAATGCGCCAATCCGGACCACGACCGCGAGCGGACCGATTTCGCGCTCCTGGAGCACGCCTTCGCCGAGCACAAGCCTGTTCTCGCTATCTGTTTCGGCATCCAGAGCCTCAACGTGTTTCTGGGCGGCACGCTCGTCCAGGATATCCCGAGCGAGATCCACACCGAGATTGGGCACCAGTGGCATCGCGAAAGGCATGATCCGGAGCCGTTTCATGCTGCTCGAATCGAGCCGGGATCGCAGTTGGCTCAACTGGCTGGTTCGAGCGAAGCGCTCGTGAATAGCTCGCATCACCAGTCTGTTAAGGAGCCGGGCCGCGGCCTGCGCATTGCGGCCCGCGCGCCGGACGGCGTGATCGAAGCGGTCGAATGGACGGGCGATTCAAATTGGGTGACCGGTGTGCAATGGCATCCTGAGCGCATGGCCGCTACCGATCTGCTGGCGCAGTCCCTGTTCCGCAGCCTGGTGGCCGCCGCTGCGGCTCGACGGTCGCCTGCTCGAATTTAATACCGGCTTTGCGGTTCTCAAAGCACGCCAAAGTTTCTCGGTTCTCGACGCGGAACGCTCGACTCTCTTCTGGTTTCTCTTGGGGGATACATGATATCGCTCGCGGGCAAGGCGGCACTCGTGACGGGAGGTTCGCGGGGAATCGGCGCGGCGACCGTGAAACTTTTCGCGCAAGCGGGCGCGGATGTCGTGTTCAATTACCATCGCAACCGCGACGCGGCCGCGCACATCGAGCAGGAGGCACGGAAGCACGGTACGCGCATCGAATCATTTAAAGCTGATCTCGGCAAAATGCCGGAGGCGAAGAAGCTGGTTGAATTCGCGCACCAGCGGCTGGGCCGACTGGATGTTCTGGTCGCCAACGCGGGCATCTGGAACGACAAGGACGCGCCCATCGAGCAGTTGAGCGAGCGCGAGTGGGACGAGATGATGCGCGTTAATTTGAAGAGCGTCTATGCGGTGATTCATTACGCCGCCTCGCGCATGATCACACAGCGCAGCGGGCGGATCGTCGCCGTCAGTTCGACATCGGGCCAGCGCGGTGAGGCTTTTCATACGCACTACAGTGCCTCGAAGGGCGCTATCATCAGTCTGGTGAAGAGCCTGTCGGCCGAACTCGCGCGGCACAACGTCCTGGTGAATTGCGTAGCGCCCGGTTGGGTGGAAACCGATATGTCGAAACCGACGCTGGAGACCAAAGCGGGGCGTAAATCCGTGGTGGGGACAATCCCGCTCGGGCGCGTCGGCAATCCCGAAGAAATTGCCGGACCGATCCTTTTCGCGGCATCGGACCTGGCAACCTTCGTGACGGGTGAAGTGATCAATGTAAACGGAGGTGCCGTCCTTTGCGGCTAAACTGGCGCGGGATTCTAGGCCGAGCGGTGCTGGCGGGAGTGTGTCTGGCCGGAGCAACAAGCGCCGGGGCGCAGGACGATCAGTTTCTGATGCCGGATCAAAGCGCGGCGAAGGCCCGGAAGATTCTCGATCAGGCCGTTGAGGCGATGGGCGGGAACGCGTACTTGAACGTCCACGACGTGACGTGCATCGGCCGCATCGGCCAGTTCGATCATGCAGGGGAGGTCACCGGATTTGGGAAGTTCATTGATTACACGCAGCCTCCGTTCAAGGAACGCCAGGAGAACCTTCCCAAACGCAATATCATTCAGGTTTATAACGGTGACAAGGGATGGGATCTAGACCGCGGCGGCGTCAGCGATGCGCCGAGGTCCGATGTGACGGACTTCAAGGAAGAGACTCAGAAGGATCTCGACTACATTCTTCGCCGCCGAAGTCATGAGCCGGGCATGGTTCTGCGCTATGGCGGACCCGACGTCGTGGACCTGAAACAGGCCGAGTGGGTCGAAATGGTTGACAGCGACAACCGCACGATCCGGATCGCCTTTGCGGACAATACCCACCTGCCAATCCGCAAGATGGTGGAAACGCGGGATCCGAGGATGCAGAGGAAGACCGAGGAAATCGAGTACTACTCGAACTACCACCCGATTGACGGAGTTCAAACGCCATTCCAGATTACGCGCGAGCGGAACCAGATCAAGATCTTCCAGGTTTTCTTCGATAAATGCGACTACAACACAAGCGTCGCGGATGCCCTGTTTACAAAGGAGTCCCTCGACCAGCGCTGGGCGCAGATTCCCAACAAAGAAAAAGTCAGAGACAAGAAAGAAACGGACCGCCTGAAGGACAAGGAAAAGGACGATCAGGACTCCGACAGTTCTGACAAGAGCGGCAAGAATTAGTTTGGGAATCGCGGTACAGCCCTAGGGCGCGTAGCACTCCAACCTCTCTGCTAGAATTCCGTTCGGCACTTCTGTATTTCTACCGGGCTCGGCGTCTGAGTAGCCCATCATGCTCGGAGCGCGTATAATCGCCGGATGCGAACGACGCAGAAAAGTGAACAGATGCACGGCACGACAGTCCTGTGCGTCCGCAAAGACAACAAAGTGGTGCTCGCGGCGGACGGGCAAGTCACGCTCGGCGAAAGCGTGATCAAACACAGCGCGAAAAAGACGCGACGGCTCTACAACGACAAGATTATCGCCGGATTTGCCGGCAGCACAGCGGACGCGCTCTCGCTTTTCGCGCGCTTCGAGAACAAATTGCAGGAGTACCACGGCAACCTGCCGCGCAGCGCCGTGGAGCTGGCGAAGGATTGGCGCACGGACCGTTCGCTGCGCCACCTGGACGCGCTTCTGATCGTGGCCGACGCGAAAGGCACGTTTCTGCTTTCCGGCAATGGTGACGTGATTGAGCCCGACGACGGCATCTGCGCGATCGGCTCGGGCGGACCCTACGCGCTGGCTTCGGCGCGCGCCCTTTCCAAGCACACCAAGATGAGCGCCAAGGACATTGCGCAGGAGGCCATGCGCATCGCCAGCGAAATTTGCATCTTCACCAACGCGAATTTCAGCATCGAAGAACTATGACCGGGAAGTCGGAGAAAGACATGGTGATCTATTTGTCCGGAGACCAACAGGCTGCGGAGCCCGAGCCCCTTCCGTCGTTCGACGAGCTGACGCCGCGGGAAATCGTCGTCGAGCTCGACAAGTACATTGTGGGGCAGAACGCGGCGAAGAAAGCCGTGGCCATCGCCCTGCGCAACCGCGTCCGTCGGCAGAAACTGCAGCCCGAGCTGGCCGAAGAAATCCTGCCGAAGAATATCCTGATGATCGGACCAACCGGCGTTGGTAAGACGGAAATCGCGCGGCGTCTGGCGCGCCTGGCGGGCTGCCCGTTCGTGAAGGTAGAAGCCTCGAAATATACGGAAGTTGGTTATGTAGGCCGCGACGTGGAATCCATGGTCCGCGACCTGGTCGAAACCTCCATTGACATGGTGCGTGAAGAAAAGCTCGATGAGGTGGCGGAGCGCGCCGAACAATCGGCTGAGGAGCGGTTGCTCGATCTGCTGTTGCCCGCATCGCCGCTGCCGGCCGACGCGGGTCCCACCACCGAGGCTCAGCGCCGCGAACAGCTCCAGCGCACGCGCGACAAGCTCCGCGTGCAGCTCCGCGAAGGGAAACTCGATCAGCGATTGGTGGAAGTAGAAGTCCGCGAGCGCTCCATGCCGTCGTTTGAAATCATCACGAATCAGGGCGTCGAGGAAATGGATATCAACGTCAAGGATATGCTCTCGGGAATGTTTGGCCAGCAGAAGAAGAAGCGCAAGATGACTGTGGCGGAGGCGTTCGACTATCTGATTCAGGAGGAAGAGAACCGACTGATTGACATGGATCAGGTAACGCGGGTGGCCGTGGATCGCGTCGAGCAGATGGGGATTTTATTCATAGACGAAATCGACAAGATCGCCGGACGCGAGAGCGGACACGGGCCGGACGTCTCCCGCGAAGGCGTGCAGCGCGATATTTTGCCGATCGTCGAGGGCACGACCGTTAACACGAGATACGGCATGGTTCGTACGGACCACATCCTGTTCATTGCTGCAGGCGCGTTTCACACGGCCAAGCCCTCCGATTTGATCCCGGAGTTGCAAGGGCGCTTCCCCATTCGCGTCGAGCTCAGTTCGCTCTCCGAGGCCGATTTCATCCGTATCCTCACCGAGCCCAAGAATGCGCTCATCAAGCAGTACATCGCACTGCTCGATACCGAAGGGCTCAAGCTCTCGTTCAGCGAAGACGCCATCGCGTCCATCGCCCGCTACGCCGCTCGGGTCAACGAACATACCGAGAACATCGGCGCGCGGCGCCTGCATACGATTCTTGAAAAAGTCCTCGAGGAAATCTCCTTTGAGGCGCCGGAAATGAAGAAGAAAACGGTCAAGCTGGACGCGGCCTACGTGCAGAAGCAGCTCGCGGATATTGTGAAGGATCAGGACCTGAGCCGATACATCCTTTAGAAAAGTGAAAATGGAAAAGGGAATCGGGGCGCCATCGCCGGAGCTCACACCGAACCAGCATGTTCGGCCCTTTGTTTTCCATTTTCTCTGTTCGATTTTACTAGTTTCTGTTGTGTTCCCCGGCTGCGCCGCGCCAGGCGAGCCTTACGAACGCAAACCACCCACTCCGATGGCGATAACCGACTTGGCCGCCGCGCAGGCGGGCAATGACGTGGACCTCACGTTCACGCTGCCCCAGCAGGGCGTGGACCGGCGTGCGCTTGAACGGTTGCCGGCAATTGAAATCTATCGCGATTTTGCAAAGCCCCCTGAGGCAGGCCAGGCAAACTCCGCCGCTCGGGCAAATCCAACCTTGCTGGTCACAATCCCAGCGGCGATGGAGGATCGTTACACAGAACAGGGTCACATCCACTACGCCGATACTCTTCGAGGGGAAGATCTCGCGCAGCATCCCGACAGCGTGGCGATTTATACCGTTCGGACGGAAATCTCGGAGAAAAAGCCGTCGGCGAATTCAAATTTCGTCTCGGTGCGCGTCTACCCAGCGCCTGACGCCATTGCAGACCTGAAGACGGAGGTAACCCATGCGGCCGTGGTGCTTACGTGGACTGCACCCGAAAAGACGCTCGTCGGTTCCACGCCGGCGATTGCTGGCTACCGTATCTACCGTGGCGAGTCCGAGCCTGGCGCCACCCCGCAGGACATGAAGATGAAATCGCCCCTCGTAACGATCGCTGAGACCCAATCTCCGCCCTATCAAGACGAGCAATTTATGTTTGGCACTGCGTACGTCTATTCCGTCCGCAGCGTCGTCGAACATTCAGGCGAAGCGTTGGAATCTGCCAACTCGAATCTTGCGATGGTCACGCCGCGCGACACCTTTCCCCCTGGGGCGCCAGAGGGGCTGCTGGTTGTTCTGGTCCCGAGGCAGGGCGATACGGCCGCGCACCTCGATCTGTCCTGGGCAATTAATTCTGAAACCGATATCGCTGGTTACAACGTCTACAGAGGTGACCAGGCGGGCACTCAGGGCACTCGTTGGAACACTGAACTGTTGCTTACGCCTGCGTTTCGCGATATGAATGTGCTGCCCGGCCACCGCTATTTCTACAGTGTCACTGCCGTAGACCACGCGGGGAACGAAAGTCCCTCCAGTGCGATCATCTCTGGCGGAGTGCCGGCTGAAAGTCAGGCGACGCCATGATGGATGTTCCGCCAACGGTGCGACAGGACTCGATCCAAAATTTGCCTTCCGGCTCTGCGATTCGCACAGGTGTCTACGGCGGCGCCCTGCTGATTGTCGCCATGCTGGGCGCTCTGGTTGCCGCGAACCGCATGCCGGTGCTTGAGAAGTACGCCTTCGAGCGCAACGCAGCTTGCTATACCTTGTTCGTGCTGCTCATGCTGGTTCCGGTCGTCCGGTTTCTCACCCGCCCTTTGCAGATGTTCGGGGCAGCCATGGTCGGATGGGTGATGTTCGTGGCAGCGTACGATCTTACCGGGTTTTATTTTCGAGATCTGTTCCAGGTTCTGCGCACGCCGTTTCAAGCTCTGGTCGAGGGTGCCGTGGTGTATGGAATCTTCGCCGTGGCATCGTGGGTCTGCGGTATGCTCATTCACGCGCGCCGCCATCCAGTCGCGCCGCGGCGCAAAGCTGCAAGCGAAACAGCTCGTCATAGCCGATGAAACTCTGCCGAATCCAACCACTCGAATTTGCCGCGAAACATCCAGGCCAGACCCCGGCGGAAGCATATGCAAGCTCTCATGCGGGAATTGTCGAGGACGGCATCGTCCGCGAAATCTCCGGCGAGATATGGGGCGAGCGGAAACCGACGGGGCAACAATGGCCCGTAACCGCCGTCCGATTCGTACCGCCGTCGTGGCCGAGCAAAATCATCTGCATGGCGAAGAATTACACGGACCACGCCGCCGAAATGAACGCCGAGACTCCCAAGCAGCCAATCATCTTCTCGAAGCCGCCATCCTCGATCATTTCGCCGGAAGACAACGTAGTGCTTCCGCGAATTTCCAAGCGCGTTGACTTCGAGGGCGAGCTCGCCTTCATCATTGGACGTCGCTGTTCACATCCGCGCCCGACGGACGATGTACGGCCTTATATCGTGGGATATACCTGCTTGAACGATGTGACCGCCCGCGATTTGCAGAGGCTCGACGGCCAGTATACGCGCGGTAAGGGTTTCGACACGTTCTGCCCGTTCGGTCCCCTGGTTGAGACGGAAGATCCGTCCGCGGATACGACGATTGAAACGTTCGTGAACGGCACCAGAAAACAGTCAGCCCGCGTGTCCGATATGGTCTTTTCCATGGAAGTGGTTTTCCGCTGGATTGCCGAAGCAATGACGCTCGAGCCGGGCGATCTGATTACGACTGGCACGCCTGCGGGTGTCGGGCCGCTGGTTGCCGGCGACGTGGTGGAAGTGCGCGTTGGCGGCGTCGGAAATCTCCGTAATACCGTCGTCGCCCCGAAAGACTGAAGATCGCGTTTCGACCGCCGCGTCCTAGGCACATCCCGTTTACTCACCTACATCGTCGCCTGCGAGATGACTTGTAGAAACGCCCGGCTGCGTTAAGATACCTGCGTTGAAAAACTTCCTCTCTGATTGGCAGAATCTGCTTCCCGTTGCCGGGCTCGTGGTGCTGGCGGCAGTGGGTATTTTTTTCTGGCTGCGCCGCAAACCGCCGGACGCCGGCCAGGTCGAGCGCGAGCGGCGCGCGTACCTGAACCGTGTGGGCCGCATTGTTGAAGGGCAGTTGCTGGAAATCGTGGAACACGGCCGCGCCACGCCACCCAGCGGAACGCAGGACGTCAAGCGGGCAGCGATCCTCACCAAGAGCCGTGGAGGCGTCGATACGGTCGCCTTTCAGCGGCTCCTCTACTACACGTACGCGATTTCCGGCGTAACCTACGAAACAGCGCAGGACATTACCGGCCTCGAAGAGCGGCTCCATCTGACACGCGTCGCCGCGGGCCAGACCGCCAGCGTGAAGTACGATCCCTCAAACCCCAGCAACTCGATTCTCCTTGCTGACGACTGGTCGGGCCTGCACTGAGCCCGCTGGCAGTGTGTCTCGGCCCCTCCGCATGTGGGTCGCCCGTGAGTTTGTCCAGAGAGTAAATCGAAATCACAGTCTCGTCTGGATTTCCGAAAGCATTTCGAGTAACATCGCGCCGATTCGACTTCACGCTATTACTTAAAAGGCAGAAAACTGAGATGGCGAAGAACCGTGCACCGGCTAAGACGATGCTTGAATCCCTGGATGTTCTGATCGCGGAGCACCATCTCCTGAAACATCCCTTTTACCAAGCCTGGACCGAAGGCAAGCTTTCAAAGGAATCGCTCCAGCTCTACGCAGAGCAGTATTACCAACACGTCCGCGCGTTTCCCGAGAACCTGAAGGAACTCGCCGGCCGCGCGAATGGCGCGCTGGCAGGGCTGGTTGAGGAGAATCTCGCCGAGGAGCTCGATCCCTCGGGCCCGCACCCGGCGCTTTGGCGCCAGTTTGCTCGATCGCTCGGCGTGACTGACGCAGCGCTTGATGGCGCGCGCCCGCTGCCGGGAATCGCGGCGCTGCTCGATACCTATGACGAGGTAGTGTCGCAGGGCACGATGACAGAGGCCGTGGCTTCCTTTTATGCGTATGAGGCACAGGTGCCGGAGATCGCCACGCAGAAAATTTCGGGATTGCGGCGTTTCTACAACATCACGGAACCGCGCGCGCTCGCCTATTTCGGTGTGCACGAAGAGGCCGACGTGCGTCACCGTGCTGCCTGGCGGGGTTGGCTCACGAGCCAGAAGGACGCGGACACCTTTGGAGTGCTCTGCGCCGCCGAACGCAGCCTGAAGGCTCTGTGGGGTGCGCTCGATGCGGTGTATCCGCAAGCGAAGACCACGAAGAACTAAGGCCGGAGAAGGGAATTTCGGGCCGGATCCAGGCACACCGCGTTAAACCGCGTTTCGCTCGCTGCTGTTAAGCTCCGAACCTTTCGCTAGTGCCTTTCCGCAGGATACTGACTCCGCTGCGCCCTCCGACGAAAGCCTCGATCGCGAACTTCAAAAACATCCCGTGTTCCACCGAACCGACAACGTGGTCCAGATGGTGCGCGATCTCCTTCGGACTTTCCATCGGTCCAAAAGCGCAATCAATGATGAAGTTTCCGCCGTCGGTGACGTAGGGTTTGCCGTCCTTGCCTAGCCGCAGTGCGGGATTTCCGCCAAGCTCGCCGAGCCGGCGCTCGGTGGCTTCCCAGCCGAACTGCGCGACCTCGACGGGCACCGACACCAGAGAGCCGAGCCGTCCACTCAACTTCGTCTCGTCCGCAACCACGATCATGCGCTTGCTCGCAGCCGCCACAATTTTCTCGCGCAGCAGCGCTCCTCCGTGCCCCTTGATCAGGTAGAGCGTGCCCGTTTCGATTTCGTCCGCGCCATCCACCGTGAGGTCAATTTGGGTATGCTCGGCGAAACTAGTCAGGGGAATTTTCAGGCTGCGCGCCTGCGCCGCGGTTTGGTCGGAAGTGGGAATTCCGCTGATCCGCAAATGCTCGGTGGAAATGCGCTGGCCTAGCGCGCTCAGGAAGAGCGCAGCCGTGGAGCCAGTACCAAGCCCGACGACCATGCCGTCTTCCACGACCTTCGCAGCCGCTTCCGCGGCATCCTTCTTCCAGCGCTGCTGCTCGGAGGGATCCATCCGCTCGCTTTCTGTGAAGTCGATTGAGGCGGTCGGGCGCGGTCATGATAGACGCTTGTACCAGGGTTGCCAAGGCCCGCGCAATCGAGCCAGGCCCCTGCGGGAACAGCGCGATCCGTGGCGGGCTACGCCGCGGTGACACACGAAGAGCAGCTTATTGAGCGGCTGGAAGTTTTCCGGCAAATTCGAGGATTTGTCGTGCGAGATAATTCGTGACGTGCGCTTCATCGCGCGCCTCGACCAGATATGCCGAGCGAAGAAGTTGTTCCTTGCGCGTGCGCAGGGCGTCGCGAATGGCTTGTTGCACCTGCACGTCTGAGAACTGGCGTTCTCCAGCTGCTTCCTTGGCGAGCAATTTCAGGATGCGGTAGCCGCCGTTCTTCACCGGGATCGGCTGCGTGATCTGGCCGACCTTCATGCCCAGGACTGCCTTCTTGAGGGTTGGATCGGATTGATTGAGCGCCGATTCAGGAACGAAACCGAGATCGCCGCCCGTGGAGGCGCTGGCGTCCTCGGAATAGTCCGTGGCCAGTTCTGCAAAATCGGCTCCCGTGTCGAGCTTCTGAATCAGCATGGCTGCTTTGCGCCCGGCCTCGGCTTCGTTGGTGGCTTTGTCGTTCTTGCGATTGTGAACTGTGGGATCGGCGCGCGGCGTGACCACGATCTGCGCGATATGGTATTGCGGCTCGGTCACATTAAATTGCGCCCGGTTCTTATTGTAGAAATCGGAAATGTCCTGGTCGGTGATGGAGATCTTGGCCACGACCTCACGATTCAGCAGTTTCTGGATGGAAAGCTGGCGGCGAATGTCGCTTCGCAGGTCGTCCACCGTGAGCCCGGTTTCCTTCAGTTTCTTTTGAAATTCCTCTTCCGTGTAGGGGCTCTTCGATTCGGTGAATTTGTCTTCCACTTCGGCGTCGCTCGCCACCAGATTCATTTTGTTGGCGCGCTCGAGCAGGATTTCGCTGTTGACGAGTTCGTCGAGAATGCTGAGCTGCAGGGAAAGCGCCTCTTCTTGCGAAGGCGCGGGTGCATCGGCATTCACGCGGGAGCGGAAGATTTTCTCGACGTCCTGGCGAAGGATTTCCTTCCCATTTACGGCGGCCCAGACATCGGGGCTCGGCGCGCTTTCTCGCCTGCACCCAACATCGAGCACGCACGCGACCAGAGCTGCGAGGACCAGCGTTGTACGAATCAACCGGGGCTTCGTCCGCATCGGAACCTGCTTCAGGCTGCCTTCTTCACGCGGCCGGCGCGAATGCACGCGGTGCACACGCGAACCTGCTTGCGCACACCCTTGATCACTGCACGGACGCGACGCAGGTTCGGATTCCAGCGGCGCCGCGTGACGTTGTGTGCGTGGCTGATGGTATTGCCATAGAGCGGCTTCTTGCCGCAAATCTCACATGCGAGAGCCATGTTTCGGTTGCTCCAGACTGGGAGGATTTCGAAGAGCGCGAATCATTATGCTATCAGAGAATGCTTCCAATTCGAACTAATTTAGCCTGCTGCTCAAGTTCTGCGTGGGCAAAAAAAAGCCCCATCCTCCCCGGCTTCCGGGAAAGGATGGGGCTGGTGATCGTTTCCGCGCCTAGAACAGAAGCTTCAAGGCGAACTGCACGATCCGCGGAGGCACCGAGCTATTCTGAACCTGCCCGAACGTCGCGTCCCCAACGTTGTTAACCGGAGGGTTGAACTGGGCATGATTCCAGACGTTGTAGAACTCCGCCCGGAATTCCGTAGTCAGGCCTTCGGTGATTTTCGTGTGCTTGATGATCGAAAGGTCCCAGTTATTCTGACCGGGCCCCATGATCGACCCAACCGCAGAGTTCCCCCAGCCCGTTCCCGCGCCAACGAAGGGATAACCGGGATCACCAGTGAATGGGTTAGGGGCAGCGCCGCAAGCGTCCGCGAAAGTGCCGCCGGGATTTGGAGTGCCTCCAATGCACGGCGTGGGTGTCCCAACGAAGCCCGTTGGGCCGACGCTTCCGAAAGCATCGAGGTTGATCCAGCCCTTCAGAGCGCGGGACTCCGTGCTCCCGGTGGTAGCCAATCCAATTCCTTGGCAGACACCGATGCTATTGCACTTCCCGGTATTGCCTGGATTCAATTCGGCCCGCGAGCCGGACCCACCAAACCCCGCGCCTGCAGGAGAGTAAATTGTGCCTGCGTTGCTATTGGTCACGGTAAAAGGCTCGCCGTCCTGAAGCGTGGTGACGCCGGAGACGCTCCATCCGCCCAGTACCTTGCCTGCGAAGCCTTGCGTGTTCTTGTACGGCAGGTCGTAGCTGTAAGCGATGATGAGGCGCTGCGGGCGGTTGAACGCCGCAAGTCCGTATTGCTGGCCCAGATCAAGCGGGTCGTTGCTAGAAGCGCCACCCGAAAGGACGTTGCCCGGAGCCGCGATGCCGCCGCCGGCCTCCGATGCGTTGATGTTCGTAATGAGCTTGCTCCAGGTGTAGGACGCCTGGAGCAGGAACCCATTCGAGAACTGATGCTTGAGTTGGAGTTGCAGGCTGTTGTATAGCGAATCGCCCAGCGTAGCAGTGGTCCCTAGGCCTGTCGGACCGTAACCGAGATAACTGACTCGGCCGAGAGCATTGCCAGGAAACGCAGCGCTATTTCCCGTGTTCTCCAGGACTTGAGTTTCGGGGTTCGTGTTACCTGGGTCGTTGAACGCAAAAGAACTGGGAGTGCCTCGGGCACCGGATCCGACGATCATCCGGGCGTCTTGCTGATCGCCGGCCACGGGCCCATTGGGAGCGTTCGGCGCAAGGAACGCGAGATTGAGAGGGTACGCCCAATCGTACAGGTGTGTCCCGTGCGAGCCAACGTAGCCAACATCAACGACCCAGTTCCTGGCAACTTCGTACTGCAAGTCGAGGTTGTATTGTTGAATCAGCGGGACGCCCAGATTCTCGCTGTCGGATGTCGTGCCAAGGCCAAGGCCGCCGCTGTTGTCCTCGATGAGGGTCGCGCCGGTGGTGGTGGTGCCAGTCAGTACCTGGAGGGTGCGAGGCGTCCAACCGAGGAGCGTACCCTGTGATTTGTTCGGCACGAGGGGCAGATCCAGGGAGTTGGCGGGAGAGCTTGCGTTCGAGTAACCGTTATATGGTGAGTTGCCCTCCTGATTATCTGCGAGGAGGTTGGCGTACACTGCGTCGTAGAAAATCCCGTAGCCTGCCCGAACCACCAACTTTTCGCCAAATGGCTGCCACGCCAACCCGATGCGCGGTCCAAAGTCATTGTACGGAGACCCGTGTACCAGAGAATTGTTGTTGTTGATTAAGACGCCGGTCGCTCCCCCCGGATAGCCTGGGAAGATATTGGCGGGAGCAGCCAGCCCGCATCCGCTGAGCGACGTCGGGACGCCGCACCGGGCGAAATTGGGATTGTAATTGGACGGCACCACATAGCCAGCAAGAGTGCCGACTTGGTTTGACGGAGTGCCGGGACCGGCGATTACCTCGTTGCCAAGGAAGAAGGACCCCGTATTGATCGATGCGGCCTGCGAGGTCCACGCGTTGGAGTAGATGCCGCCTAGCACGTCCTTTGGGTAACCATCGTATTCCCAGCGTACCCCCAGGTTCACCGTGAGTTTGCTGGTGACCTTCATGTCGTCTTCCGCATACGCGGCGTACTCACTCGATCGCAGCGCAAGCGGATTGCCGACCGGCGAAGCAAGTCCGTAGAAATTAGCCAGGATGCCGTTCCCAACTGGTGCTGGCGTGCCGGTAGCAGGCAAGCCGCTTGAGCTGGTAAGGAAGTCGGCCACGGTCGGAAAGATCATTCCGCCTCTCGATAGCGACGCCACGTTGTATTGCAGGCGATCCACCTCGGCCCCGACACGAATGGCGTGCCTGCCGTGGTTCCAGGAGACGTTGTCCTTGGTCTCGAATGTGTTAAAGGTGTTGATGCCGGACGCAAAAAAGTTTCCGCCGGTGTTCAGGGCACCGGTCGCGTAACCGACTGGCGCCGCCGACAGGAGCGGCAGGCCGCCGATGGAGATGGTAGGAGCTTGCAGGATGATCGGGCTGATATTGCTCCCGCTGCCCAGGTTACTGCAGCTGCCATCGGCTTGCGGCGGAGTGACCCCCACAGAGCACGCCGTAAAGTAGTTCCCTGGCGCCGCGAACTGAGTTTCGCGAACATACGCAAACAAGACCTCATTTACAAAATTACTGGTCGCGACTGTGGTGAGTTTGAGGGTTTCGTCCAGAGCCGTGTAATTGACGTCCTCCGGCGATCCCGGCGCGCAACTATTGACCAGATTTCCGATACCGTCGAGACAAACGAAGGATTGAATCTGGGGATCCTTCGAATAGAAAAACTTCTGCGACAACGTGTTCTTGGAATCGACGATAAAATCCAGGTTACCTACATACTGGTCCTCATTCGCGCGCGTCGGCTGGGTGTCGGTGACCGAAGCGCTCGTCGTGAGCGGCAGACCATTGCTGCCAAAGGGGACGCCCGGAACATAAAAGCCCTGGTTCAGGCCGCCCGCGGGACCCGTCTTCTGGAGTATCTGTACGGCGGTGTTATTGATATTCGACCCGTTGACAGCTACCGGAACACCGTCGCCAAGACCAATGAAGGAAAGAAGACTGGAGGTTCCACCAAACGCGCAGCCCAGATACGCCTTATATGTAGCGTAGCTGCAGGGCGCGCCTGCCGCGCTGTAATCGAGCGGAATCGTGCCGCTAACAGTGTTTCCGCGGCCTCCACTTGCGCCTGGAGCAGTGAACGGATACAAGCTGATGCCGGTGCTGAGACCCGAAGCGAACCCGTTCGTACCAACGGCGTTGAGCTGCCGAAAGCCCTGGTAGGAGCCGAAGAAGAACAGTTTGTCTTTCTTGATCGGGCCGCCGATCGTGCCACCGAACAAATTCTCGTTCAATGGTTCGGGCTTATTAGGCTGGTGGAGCGACGCTTCGCTTAGATGGTTGAAAAAGTCGTTGCCATCCAGGGCGGAGTTGCGGAAAAACTCCCATGCCGCGCCGTGATAACTGTTGGAACCGCTCTTGGTGACGACGTTAACGCTCGCGCCCGGATTCCGGCCATATTGGGCATCATATTGCGACGTTTGAATCTTGAATTCCTGAATTGCATCTGGATTCGGAATGGCAATGCCCGGAAAATTGCCCGACTGCGCCCCTCCGCCGCTGCCGTAGTTGGTGAGTGTGGCGCCATCCATCTGGTAATTGTTCTGGTCGGAGCCGTTTCCGTTTACGTTGATGTCCTGCGTGCCGTTGCCGACCGCAGCGGCGCTGGCGACGTTCGCCACGACGCCCGGCGACAGGTCGATAATCTGGGTGTAGTTGCGCGAGCTGAGCGGCAAGGTCGTCACCGTCTGCGCGCCCACTAGAGTTCCAACCGTCGCGTTCTGCGTCTGCACGGTCTCAGCGGTGGACTCGACCGTCACTTGCTCCGTTTGTGCGCCGACTTCCAACTTCTCGTTAAGCACCGGAGTCTCGGTGATGTTCACCGTGACCGACGGGACTTGGGCAGTCTTGAACCCCGAAGCTCCAAACTTGACCGAGTAGTTACCCGACTGCAATAGTGAGAACTTGTAGACGCCGCTCGAGTCCGTGGTAACCGTCCGTTCTTGGCCGGTACCAAGGTTGGTCGCGGTTACGCTCGCGCCCACGATTACGCCTCCAGAGGGATCGGTAACAGTTCCCGTCAGCGCTCCCGTCGTGCCGGATTGGGCCCAAGTAGGAGAGACGCAAAGGAAGAGCACCGCGAGGCACACCAAAAACGAGCATGCGAACTTAGAAGATACAAATTGCTTAATCATGACCACCCCCCAAAATTTTAAACCCACCCTGAAGCTTTGCCCATTTGCCGACCGCGCACTCCTAACAGCGCCGCGCGACAAATCACTGCCTGATGGGACGGAACACAGCTAAGACCGCCCACGACTCACATTAGGTACTCGGGAAATATCACATGGGTGACGGGCTGTCAAGGACATTTGGGAATTGAACGGGCCGCGCCAGGTAGTATAGTACGTACTTACCGCTTCTGCCCAACAAGTCCCGCGATTGTGTCCATCAAGTCGAACTTCGTGAGAACCTCTAGATTTCCAATTTCCATTTCGACGAAGACCGCCGGACTTTCGTGGCTTAGCAGATGAGTAACGCGCTCGACCGGCGCGTTCGAAGGTACCTGCGGCAGCGCAGGTCCCATCACCTCCCGGACAATGAGCTTGCGGAGATCTTTTCCCTGCAGCGCGAGATTCAAAATCTTGTCCTCGAACATCGTGCCGATTGATCGGTCATCTTCGAAGACGGGAATCTGCGAGATATCCTGCTGCTGCATTGTTTGCAGGGCTTGAAAAACGGTGCGGTTGGGTCCTACGACCATCAAATCACGAGTCTTGCCGTTCTGCCGCTTCACGCGAATTACGTCGGCGGCCGTAAGTGTTACTTCCGTGTCCGCATAGCCGAGTTCGCGCATCCAGCTGTCATTATATATCTTGCTCAGGTAGCGGCTTCCCGAGTCCGGCAGGAACGCAACGACGAAATCGCCCTTCCGGCAGTCCTTGGCGACGCGCAGCGCCCCGGAAACGCAGCCGCCGCCGGAGCCGCCGGTGAAAATGCCCTCGCGTTTCGCGAGCCGCCGCGCCCACAGGAAGCATTCCTCGTCATTCACCTGCACGACATCGTCCAGCACCGAGAAATCCATCGTCGCCGGCAGAATGTCTTCGCCGATTCCTTCCACCACGTAGGTCCGCGCTTTGCCGATGTTGCCTGTCTTCCAATACTCGTAATAAAGCGAACCGTGCGGATCAACGCCGATAACTTTCACCTTCGGATTTTGTTCCTTGAGGAAGCGTCCCACGCCGGTGGCGGTGCCGCCGGTTCCGAGGCCGCAAACAAAGTGAGTGATTTTTCCCTCTGTATCCTTCCAGATTTCCGGACCGCTGGTGCGGTAGTGAGCCTCCGGATTTGCGGGATTCTCGTACTGATTTGGGTAGTACGCGTTGGGAATTTCGCGCGCCAATTTTTTCGCCACCGAATAGTAGCTGCGCGGATCTTCCGGCTCGACCGCCGTCGGGCACACAATCACTTCGGCGCCAAACGCTTTCAAAAGTTCAATTTTTTCGCGCGACTGCTTATCGGTGATCGTGAAGACGACTTTGTACCCTCGCACCGCGGCGACCAGCGCGAGTCCCATGCCCGTATTGCCGGAAGTCGCCTCGACAATCGTCCCGCCGGGTCTCAACAATCCCTTGCGTTCGGCTTCATCAATCATCCAGAGGGCGATGCGGTCCTTCATGGAGCCGCCGGGATTGAGGTAGTCCGCCTTTACGTACACTTCCGCAGCGAGATCCTTGGTCACGCGGTTCAGCCGGATGAGAGGAGTGTGGCCGATGGCGTCGAGGATGTGATTGCACTTCACGAGGGAGCGTTTCTCCTGAAACTTTCCGCTCGCAGTAGCTTAGAGGCTTCATGAATCGCTGTCCAGCAGCAGTTTCCGACGATCCGATCAGGTTGGTCGTCCCGCCTCTGCTGACCGAGGAAGGAAGCGTACGCCAGCCACCTTGGCCGGACATGCTATGCTTTTCCAAGCATGTCGCCAGCCGCTCCCGACGCTGAAATCCTTTTCTACGATGGCCACTGCGGGTTGTGCCATCGTGCGGTCAAGTTTGTTTTGAAGCATGATCGGTCGGGAAAGACATTTCGGTTCGCTCCACTGCAAGGCGCAACATTCCAGTCGCGGATTCCGGCCACCGAGCGCGCGAACTTGCCCGATAGCGTCGTCGTTCTTACCGACGACGGGGCTCTGCTGATGCGCTCGAATGCGTTCATCCACATCCTGCGGCGTCTCGGTGGGGGCTGGAAAATTCTCGCGGGCGTGATCGCCGTGGTTCCGCGCCCCCTCGGTGACGTGGTCTATAATTTCATCGCGCGGATTCGCTATCGTGTGTTCGGCACGCGCGACGATTTGTGCCCGATCGTGCCGCTCGATTTGCGCTCGCGCTTCGATCCCTAGCGGCAACAGGAGGAATCATGGAACGGAAGAACATTGCATCCGGCGCGCCGTGGGAGCCGATTATCGGATATTCGCGGGCGGTGCGCGTCGGTCCATATATTTGCGTTTCGGGCACGACGGCGACGGGCGATGAAGGGCAGATCGTGGGCGTGGGCGATCCGTACGCGCAGACGCTCCAGGCCCTGCGGAACATCGAATCGGCGCTGGAGAAAGCCGGCGCGAAGTTGTCCGACGTGGTGCGCACGCGCATGTTCGTCACGCGCATCGCTGACTGGGAAAAGATCGGCCGGGCGCACGGCGAAGTCTTCGGCAAGATTCGTCCGGCAACCGCGATGGTCGAGGTCAGCCGTCTGATCGCCCCGAACATGCTCGTCGAGATAGAAGCGGACGCAATCATCGCCGAGGGCTAGCGGCACGCGCGTCCGGCGCGAATTCCTCCGCGTCTCTGCAAAATTTACTCACTTGGCGAACGGGCCGAGCGAATAAACTCCCTGCAATCAGCCTTCTACAGACGTCGCGTTTGGAATCCATCTTGCCTCAGTGATGCCGTGACCTAAAATCCTCGATACGTGCGAGACCCGACTACCCCTACTACACGCGCGGGTCTCGCACTCCCCCCTCTCAATCGGTTACACGCCCATCGAGTAGATGAATCGTGCGATCGGCAATTTCTGCATAGCGCGGGTCGTGCGTTACCATACAAATCGTCGCGCCTTCACCGTGTAATTGACGCAGGAGCTCGATCACCGCTTCGCTGTTTTTTGAGTCCAAATTTCCCGTGGGCTCGTCCGCCAGCAGAATCGACGGCTGCCCCACCAACGCCCGCGCCACGGCCACGCGCTGCTGCTGGCCGCCCGATAACTGCGCAGGATAGTGTTTCGCCCGATGCCCCATTTCGACTCGCTCGAGCACTTCCTGCACCCTCCGCTTCCGTTCCGCCGCGCCCATGCTTCGATAGGTTAGCGGCAGTTCGATGTTTTCGTACACAGTGAGATCACCGATCAGATTGAACGCCTGAAAAACAAATCCGATCTCGCGATTGCGAATGCGCGTACGATCGGAAAGCGAAAGATTCTCCACCGCGTCGGCATGAATCCAGTAGTTGCCATCGCTCGGCGAATCAAGCAGGCCAAGAATCGAAAGCAGGGTCGATTTTCCGCAGCCGGAAGGGCCCGCAATCGAAATGAACTCCCCGTTCTTGATTTCCAGGTGCACGTCGCTCAAAGCGTGCGTCTCCACCTCGTCTGCGTGAAACACCTTGGTCACACCTTCAAGACGAATCAAAGTTTGTGCCGTCGCGTTCATTCGCTCTCCTTCAATTCAACAAGGACGTAAGAAAGCTTGCCGCTACGGAAGCCGCACGCGGTCGTAGTTGTCCGACGCTGACATGTCCGACAAAATCACCTCGTCGCCGATCTCTAAACCCTTCCGTATTTCCACCGTGTTGACCGATGCCCTCCCCAGCACCACGGAAACCCGCACGGCTTCCTTGCCGCCATCCACGAGCTTGAATAACCCGACGGTGCTCTCCGCATCACCGTGCACCGGCCGTCCAACGTAGAGAACATCGGTGAGGTGCTCGATTTCAATCGTGCCCTCCACGCTCAGTTGCGGTACCGCGCCGGGAGGAAGCGCCCCGTCCAACTTCACGTCCACCGTGCGCGTTCCGTTCAGCACCGCCGGGTCGATCCGGATCACGTACCCCGGAATCAGCCCGTTGTGCGTGTCGACGGATGCTTTCTGTCCGATCGTCAGATCTTTGGCCTGCGTCTCGGCAATCTGCAGCGCCGCTTTCAGCTGTGTCGGCTGCGCCACCTTCAGCAAAACGGTTCCTTGCGCCACCTGCTGCCCCACGTCCACATCCAGTTCTTGCAACACTCCGTCGATTCCCGGCCTCACCTGAAGTTCGCCAAGCTGGGACTTCTTGAGTTGGTAGAGAGCTCTCTTCTGATCCACGCTCGCCTGTTGCACGGCAAGCTGCGCGTCAATCGAGTTCGCAAACGTTTCCACTTCCTTCTGCGCCAGATCGTTCTGTTTCTCGAGCTCTTCGGTCTGCACTTCGGCCGTTCTCACATCCAGCGTCGCAGCCAGTCCGTTTTTCAGCAGCTGCTCTTTCGCGTCCTTTTGCATCTCCGCGGTGCGATATTGCGAGGAAATAGCCGCTGCTTGCGTACGCTTATCCATCAACTGATTCTCGAGTTGCGCCTTGGTTTGTTCGACCGACGCCTCCGCGCCCTTCAATTGGTACTCCGCGTCCAGCGTCTCTTGTTCCAATTGCGGATTGGTCAAATCCAGAATCACCGTGTCCGCCTTCACCGGAGTTCCGGGCAGCAGATAACGCTTTGCCACTCGCCCGTCCGTCGCCGCCGGCACGGTCCAGGTCGTTTCCGGCACCAGCGTTCCCAGCCCGCGTACTTCCAGCATCATCGGTCCGCGCCTCACCGTATCCGTCCACACCGTCGAACGGTCCACGCTCGGCGCCGCCGGCTTCAACCGCGCCAGCGCCGCCGTAATCACCACGACGAGCAATAGCCCTCCGCTGGCGTAAATCAGTCTTCGGATTCGCCGCCGTCTTTTCTCTTCAGGTCTCGCTATATCCAAATGAGTTCTCCGCTATTCATACCGCAGCGCTTCCATCGGATCCACGCGCATCGCCCGCCGCGCCGGAATCCAGCACGCCACCAGCGCAACGCACGTGAGCACCAGCGCCGCTCCCGCGAAGATCAAGAAACCCGCCCGGCTGGGACCGGCAGCGAAGCGTCCCATGCCTCGAGTCAGCGCCCAGGCCCCGACCAAGCCCACGGCCACTCCCGCCAAAATGATCGCGAACCCCTCGCGGAGTACCACGCCCAGGATGTCGAGACCCGTCGCCCCGAGCGCCATGCGTATACCGATTTCGCGCGTGCGCTGCGCCATCGAGAAGGACATCACTCCGTACACGCCCACCACTGCGAGTATCAATCCGACGAGTCCCATTGCTCCTGCCATCGTCGCGCCGAAGCGGTAAACGAAATAGCCGTTGCCTCCCGCGAGGGCCTGCTCCATCGTTTCGGCATCGTAGACCGGCAAATCCGGCGCAAGATTCCGGATTTCCCGCTGCACCTCCAGCAGGAGCGATGCCGGCGGAACCGAAGAGCGAATCTGTAACGTCCGCATGGATGAGTAAGATTGCTTTAAAGGGAGATAGAAGAATGGCTGAGGAGGTTCCCCCATGATCATGTACTGGCCATTGCCTGCAATTCCGACGATTTCCGCGAACCCTCCGGCCGCGCCCGCAACGCGAAAGCGCTTGCCGATTGCATCCTGGCCGGGCCAGAACTTTTCGGCCATGGTCCGGTTCACGATCGCCACCGGGGGAGAGGCTTCGTCGTCTGAATCTACGAACGCTCGGCCTCGCAACAGAGGCACTCGCATGGTTTCGAAATAGGCCGAATCGACTTGGTTGAAAAGTACAACGGGAGGCTGTTGGCCCACTGGCGGCGGATGCCCTTCGACTTCGATCGGTCTGCCGTTGGTGAAAGAGCCCATGGGAAAGTTGAAAGCCAGGCTCGCCGATTGCACCCCGGGCAGCGCGCGAACCCTCTCTTCTATCTCGCGATAGAACTGATTCGTGCGGGCTTCGTCGTAGCCGATTTCATGCGGGTCCACGATTACGTTCAGAAGGTGAGTGGGATCAAAACCCAAGTAGGTCTGCTGGGCGCGACCGAGGCTGCGCACGAAAAGGCCCGCGACAACCAGGAGCGCGAGTGAACCCGCCACTTGCACAACCACGAGGCCGCTTCGCATTCGATGGCGGTTCGCCCCAGCGGAATCGTTTCTCCCTCCTTCATGCAACACGGCGCTAAGATTCGTGCGCGCGGCCCGCAAAGCCGGCCACAATCCCACAAAGAATCCGGCGAGAAGCGCGGCCCCTAGCGTGTACGCAAAAACCCTCCAGTCAAAGCGAAAGTCGAAGTGGAACGGCGGGTTGGATTTCGGCAGTATCGAACTGATCGAGCCGCTTGCCCAGACCCCCAGAACCGCTCCTGCTGCCGCACCGAGCAACGCGAGCAGAATCGCTTCCGTGAGAACCTGACGCATCAGCCGCAGGCGGCCGGCGCCGAGTGCCGACCGCATGGCCATCTCACGCTCGCGCACAGTCGCGCGCGCGATCAGGATGTTCGCGACGTTCAAGCAGGCAAGCAGCAGGACAAGCGCTGCCAGAAGCAGGAAAAGTCCCGCGACTGCCGGAACCATCCTTCCAACGTCAGGATCGGGCCGTGACAGCAGCTCGGGTATGACGCGGACAGATATTCCTTTGTCCGCATCCGCATACTGATTGGCAAGGCGCTCGGCAATCACGTTGGCAACGCTCTGTGCCTGCGCGACACTCACGCCGGGCTTCAGCCTCCCCATTGCCCTGAGGGTACGCATCTGGCGAACGGTGAATAAACCACCGAGCTCTGGACCCTGCGCGAACATGCTCAGCGGCAGATACGCGTCCATATCGAGGATCGAGTAGGTTCCGCGAAACCCTTTCGGGGCCACACCAATGATCGTCGCCGGGTCACCGTTCAATCGCACCTCTTTGCCGATCACGTTGCGATCCCCGCCAAACCTCGTCTGCCAGTACGAGTATGCGAGAACCAGATACGGCGGGTCGCCGGGCCTTTCGCCTTCGCCCGGAAGGAGTAGCCGTCCAAGCGCGGGCTCCAGCCCGAGCGCTGAGAAATAGTTCCCGGATACGTAGCTACCCAATAGCTGCTCAGCGCGGCCATCGGCACTTAGCCCGGCAATGAAGGGTTGGTACACGAACAAATCAGAGAACGTATCGGCGCCTTGCTTCCGAAAGTCGGCAAGATCCGGGTAAGAGAACGCGGTAGCCCCGAGGGGAGCGCTTCCTCCGATTTGATGGCTTGCCAGCCTGATGATCTGCTGCGCGTGGGGTACGGGCAAGGGGCGAATGAGGAAGCTGTCCACAATGCTGAATATCGCTGCGTTGACCCCAATGCCGAGCGCCAGTGTGATCGCCAGAATAAATGTCAGCGTCGGAGTTTTGGCCAGCATGCGCACACCGTAACGGACATCCCGGACCAGCGTTTCCAGCCACGGCAGGCCGCGGCGCTCGCGGTAACTTTCCTTGCTTTGCTCGATGCCTCCAAGCTTCAGGATCGCCTGCCGCCGAGCCTCTACCGGCGTCATCCCCGCGCGGATGTTGTCCTCCATGTGCAGTTCCAGATGGCTCGCTATCTCCGCCTCGAGCTCGCGATCGCGACGGCCTTTCCCGAACAGACCGCCAAGCCTCGCGAACCATGCCCGCACCGCGCTCATCGTTCCGCTTCTCCGGGAGTCAGAAACCGCGCCAGAATCGCGGTCGCCTGCTCCCACTCGAGCGCCTCTTTTTCGAGCTGCTTCTTTCCCGCGCGCGTCAGCTTGTAGAATTTCGCTTTGCGGTTGTTGTCCGATACACCCCATTCCGACGCGATAAAGCCTTCCTGTTCGAGTTTCAGCAGCGCGGGGTAGAGGGTCCCGTAATTCACCGACAGCAGGTCGCCACTGGTCTGCTCGATGCGCCGTGCGACTCCGTATCCGTGCATCGCGCCCATCATTTCAAGCGTCTTCAGCACCATCAGCGCCAGCGTCCCCTGCCAGACATCCGTTTTGTCGTTCGTCATCGGGTTCTCTCCTATGGGAAACCCATAGGCAATCTGCCACAGGACCTATGGGAAAGCAATAGGAAAAAGAGCACAGAAAAAGGTGCGCACAGGAGATGGGTCTAGGAGGACGCGTCTACGCTGGCGCGGATTTCCTGCCAGCGCTTGGGGCGTTTCTTGGCGTCGAGAACTTTCTTGCGGAGGCGGATGGATTTCGGGGTGACCTCGACGTATTCGTCGTCGGCAATAAACTCGATGGCTTTTTCCAGGGTCATGTCGCGCGGCGGAATCAGCCGAATGGCTTCGTCGGCGGAGGACGAGCGCATATTCGTTTGCTTCTTTTCCTTCGTGATGTTCACGTTCATGTCGTCTTCGCGCGCATTTTCGCCCGCGATCATTCCTTCATAAACTTCGATGCCTGGCCCGACGAACATTTCGCCGCGTTCCTGAATGCCCCAGATCGCGTAGGCCACCGAAACGCCCGCGCGATCGCACACCAGCGCGCCCGTCGGACGCATGGCCATGTCGCCGGCGTAATCCGTCCAGCCCTCGAGCAGCGAGTGAATCAGGGCTGTGCCTCGCGTGTCGGTGAGTAGCTGGCTGCGCAGGCCAATCAACCCGCGCGAAGGAATGCTGAACTCCATGCGCACGCGGCCGGAGTGGTGGTTCACCATCTTTTTCATCTCGCCGCGGCGGCTGCCGAGCAATTCCATGACGATGCCGATAAACGATTCAGGGCAATCCACGATCAGCAATTCCAGCGGCTCGGTGCGGCGGCCATTTTCCGTGCGCACCACGATTTCCGGCTTGCCGACCATCAGCTCGTAGCCCTCGCGGCGCATGGTCTCGATCAGAATCGCGAGCTGGAGTTCGCCGCGGCCGAGAACGCGAAACGCGTCCATGGTCCCCGTATCCTCGACCCGCAGGGAAACGTTGGTCAGCAGCTCTTTTTCAAGCCGCGCACGCAGATCTCTCGATGTCACGAACTGGCCCTCGCGGCCGGCGAACGGAGACGTATTGATCGTGAACACCATCGTGAGCGTCGGTTCATCAATCACGAGCGGCTCAAGCGGAGCGGGATTCGCGAGATCGGTAATGCTTTCGCCGATCTGAATTCCTTCCACGCCTGCGATGGCGACGATATCTCCCGCCTCGACCTGTTCGGCTTCGTCGCGCTCGAGGCCGCGAAACGTAAACAGCTTCGTAATCTTTGTGGGCTGAATCGTTCCATCCAACTTCGAAATCGCCACTTCGGTTCCGCGCTTCAGAGTTCCTTGAAACACGCGCGCAATCGCCAGGCGTCCGAGAAAATCGCTGTAATCAAGATTGGTGACTTGAATCTGCAATATTCCTTTGGGGTCGCCCGCCGGCGGAGGAATCGAAGCGACGATTTGTTCGAACAGCGGTTGAAGCGTGGTCGAATCGTCGCCGATCTTACGATGAGCCACGCCGGTCTTCGCATTGGTGTAGAGCACTGGGAAATCGAGCTGGTCTTCGGTGGCGTCGAGGTCAATGAATAGGTCGTAGATTTCATCGAGGACCGCGGCGGGGCGAGCGTCGGGCCGATCGATCTTATTCAGCACCATAATCGGCTGAAGCTTGGCGGCGAGCGCTTTCTGCAGGACGTAGCGTGTCTGTGGCAGCGGGCCCTCGCTCGCGTCGACAAGAACGAGCACGCCATCCACCATGCGCAGCGCGCGCTCCACTTCTCCGCCGAAATCGCTGTGGCCGGGCGTGTCCACGATATTGATTTTCGTGTCCTGATAGGTGATTGCGGTATTTTTCGCCAGAATCGTGATTCCGCGCTCGCGCTCGAGATCATTCGAATCCATCACCCGCGTGATGAGTTCCTGGTTCTCGCGGAAGATCCCGCTCTGGCGCAGCATCGCGTCCACGAGCGTCGTCTTCCCATGGTCCACATGGGCGATGATGGCGATATTGCGAACCGGTGTCGTCATGAGTTTTGCGGCGTCCTTGTGGCCAAACGGAACGGGCTGCAAGTGCGGTCTTGCGGCCCCAGTGAACTCCAAAGCAGGATGTGCGGGAGCAACAAACGCACGTCTATTCTAACATGAGAGGGCCGAACCCGCCATGCCGATCGGCCTCGCCGAGGCACAGATTCCGATATGTTTACAGCGATCGATACCCTTGTTGAGAAATGTGGTGCACGTGCAATTATTGTCAGCAAACAAAGGTTTTCTTCAGTCAGGGTTTCGATATAGAGTACGCGCTGATCGAGAAAGCCCGTACTCGGTGGCCGGATTCGACTCGCTGCTTTCGCTGATTCGGGCAGTTGCAGCCTCTCGGCTGTGGGATGAAAGGCCGCATCCCGGGCATTCTAGTAAGCACGTCCACGAGAGGGCAGCGGACTGCAAGGAGAGCAAGGAAATGGCGACTGCGCAAACCCCGGGGCGGCGAAGCGGTGCAAGACAAGGACTGACCTCGTATGATTGGATCACCAGGAAGCGCGCGGCTGGCAGCGATCGCGCCGCCAAGAAGTACAAGCTCACCAGCCCCCTCTATCAAAGGCCCGGTTACCTGCTGTGGCGCGCGCGTCACATTGCGGATTCTATTTTCACCTACGAGTGCCGCGAATTCGGCGTCACATCTTCTCAATATGTGGTGCTGGCCGTCGTGAAGGACACTCCCGGATCGGACCAGGTCAGCGTTTCACGAATTGCGGGCCTGGACCGGTTTACGACGGCGCTGGTCTTGTCGAACTTGATCAAACGCAGGCTGATTGTTCGCGAGCGAAGCGCCAGCGATCGCCGCCGTTACAGTCTGCGGCTCAGCTCCGAGGGATTTGAAATACTGAAGCGCATTCTGCCCGGCGCGGCTCGCGCGCGTGCGCGGCTCCTGTCGCCGTTGACGCGACACGATCAAGATGTCTTCATTCGTATGCTGCAACAACTGGTTACTTCGCTGAATGATGATGCCCGTGCGCCCGTGGATGAAGACGCGCTGCCTCACATGCGGCGTAAGTCTGATCGCACGGCAAAAAAGAAATAGCGCTGCGAATCCCGCGCCCAACGCCCTCGGTCGCTCCGGCTCGGCTCGGGCGCGCAGTTCCTCTATTCCCCCGCCGGTTCGAATGAGACGCGATGCGCCTCAGGTCCGGCGGCGATGACCATCGCACCCACGAGGAACGCAATTGCCGCCACTAGGCTCATGGCTTGGGCGTACGTGAAATGGCGGGTCATCAGCGCCTCGAAATTTGACGCTCCGGCAGCAAAAAGAACGCCGAGTTGGTATGCAAACCCCGGGAAAAATCCGCGCAATGGGCCCGGCGAAAGCTCGTTGAGGTGGACCGGAACCACTCCCCACGCCCCCTGCACCATGAACTGCATCAGAAATGCGCCAGTGGCGACGAGTACCATGCCGGGCGCGAACGCCCACAGGGGTACCAATAACAGCCCCAGCAAAGCGGATATCGTCATCGCGCGGCGCCTGCCGAAGCGGTCCGAGAATAGCCCCACTAGAATTCCGCCCACGATTGCGCCGATCATGGAAATCACGCTGACGATGGCGGTCGCGCGCGTGCTGAAATGGTGTTGCTGCTGGAGCAGGGTCGGGTACAGATCTTGCGTTCCGTGCGACATGAAATTCATGATCGTGATCAACACGACCAGATAGGCGAAGCGCTTCCAGTTTGAGGTCACGGCGCGAAAATACTCGCTCCAGCTGGTTCTCTTTGCGGCCGTGGCCTTCCAGGCTTCGCTCTCTTTTACTTTGGCGCGAATGAAAAGCGTCAGCAGGGCCGGCAAGCCGCCGATGAAAAACATCGGACGCCAGCCCCAGTGCGGAAAGATCGTCCAGAACGCGATGGCCGCGAGCAGATTGCCAAGCGCGTAGCCTTCCTGCAGCACGCCGGATAAAATTCCGCGCCACCTCACCGGAACGGATTCCATGGCGAGAGACGCGCCCACACCCCATTCGCCGCCCATGCCGATGCCGTAGAGAAGCCGCAGAATCAGGAACACGCGATAGCTGGGCGCGAAACCGGAAAGCACTTCGACGACCGAATAAAATATGACATCAACCATTAACGGAATGCGACGGCCATAGCGATCCGCCATCAAGCCAAAGAGAATCGCACCGACGGGGCGCATCACGAGGCTGGCAGTGATCGTCAGCGTCATTTCCGCCACGGATTTGTGGAACTCGGCCGCGACTTGCGTGAGGACGTAGGTAAGGATGAAGAAGTCGAAGGCGTCGAGCGTCCAGCCGAGAAAGCCGGCGAGCAACGCGTTGCGCGAATTGGCGCGCTCGGCGGGCGACATCCGGGACAATGACGCGGCGCTCATTTCGTTCCGGGTCGAACCCTGCGGACTTCGCCCATTTCGATGGAAGCGGGGCGCAAGACGGCATCCATGACGCGCGCGACCTGCGACATTTCGGCAACGTCGTGGACGCGAACGATGTGCGCGCCTCCGAGGATGCTTGCAGCCACCGCGGACGCGGTGCCCCAGGCACGTTCGCCCTCTGGCGCTCCGCCAAGCGCCTTGCCGATAAAACCCTTTCGCGACGCGCCGACCAGAAGCGGAAAGCCGAGGCGCGCGAGCTTTGGCAGCTTTTGCAGCAACTCAAAATTTTGCGCTGCGCTCTTGCCGAAGCCGATTCCGGGGTCAATCACAATTTGTGATTTCGCGACGCCCGCGCGCCGTGCCGTGGCCACGGCGTGGCGCAGACCCGTGACAACGTCGCGCAGCACGTTGCGCGCAAACGGCCGATTCTGCATCGTCCGCGGCTCGCCCCGCATGTGCATCAGGATCATCGGAAGCTTGCGCTTTCTTGCGACTTCTGCCAGGCGCGGGTCAGCGCGAAGAGTTGTCACATCGTTGAGGATTTCCGCGCCCTGATACGCGGCGGCTTCGGCGACTTCCGCTTTGCTCGTATCCACTGAAATCGGAATCTTGAGCCGCCCGCGCAGTTTTTCAAGCACGGGGAGAATGCGCCGCATTTCTTCGGAAGCGGAAATGCCTTCCGAGCCGGGGCGTGTGGATTCGCCGCCGATGTCGAGAATGTCCGCGCCCGCGCGTTCTATTTCCAGTGCCCTTGCGACGGCCGCATCGGCGTCGAGGTAGATGCCGCCGTCGGAAAAGCTGTCGGGCGTCACGTTCAGCACGCCCATGATCAGCGTGCGCTCGCCCAGTAGGAGTGTCCGCGACGGTAGCCGCAGCCGGAATCTTTTCCGCTGGAACATGAGGCGCTATTGAATCACGGTTTTCGCGAAACGATAAGGAGATCGCGGTGCGGGTGGACGTGTAGGGTCTAAACCGGTAGCCTTCGATTGAAGTCGACAATGACCCTAGCGAAGTTCAATGCCTGATTCGTGCGCTGGTCCGCCGAGCGTCCGCTGACCATTGCTGGATTCCTCAAACGGACCAAGCTCGAAGGCGGGCGGCGATGCTAGTGCGTGGCCGGAACGTAGTACGCGGCGCGGTGCGAGACTTGCGCGCCGGGTTCCCCTGGAACTTCCACGCGCAGCGAATGCCAGCCGGGCCGCGCGCCTGCACCATCGGCGCCCACAGCTGGATAAAATCCCAGATTGTATTCCGCGCGAATCTTCTCCGCGATTTTCCGGAACGTATCCGCCATCGTGGCCGCTTCGCGAAGGAAATAGAGCTGGCCGCCCGCGCGGCGCACGAGCTCAGCGAGATACAGCGTATAGGGAGGGATGTCCAGCAGGCGCGCGTTTGGCGACAGGATCGTCGCGACTTTATGTTCGTCGATCCATTCGGGCGTCATAACCTTCGGGCGAGTTTCCGTTGACACCACGAATAGCTGAATATCCTGCGCCGCGAGTGTTCGCGCAACGTCATCGAATGTCAGCCGGTCCGCGGGCTTTCCGGGTTGCGGCGAAGCGCTGGCCGGGTCGTACGTCAGCCCCAGGCCACTGTCTTGCCCGTCGGTGAGCAGAAGGATCGCCTTACGGCCGGTGCGGCCCGGAAACAATTCCTTCGCCGCAAAGTACACGGCCTCATAGATGTTCGAGCCTCCCACGTCACCGAAAAGTTGCCGCACATCCACGCGCGCGACGGCGCGGCGAGCCTGCTCGCGCACATCGGAAAACGGGAGCTCGAGATACGTGTGCGCGGAAAAATCCACCACAGCGGCCTGGTCGAGCGGCGCGAGCGCGGTGATCAGCGCGTCCGCCGCCTGCTTCATTTCCTCCGAATCCCGCAGCACGCTGGGGCTTGCGTCAATGACCAGAGCCACGCTTGCGGGCGCGGTCGAGGCGTCGAAGTAAGCAATCGGCTGCGCGACGCCGTCCTCGAAAATACGAAAGTCCGCCCGCCGCAATCCCTGCACAGCGGAGCCATCGGCCGCGGAGACAACGCAAGTGACAGGCACCATCTGCGTGAGGACCTGCATGGGGTGCGAGCCCGCTCGCGAGTCGCTCGGAGGTTGCGGGGCCGATCGAGTGGCACCGATCGCGCGAAGCTCGCCCGTGACTGGGTCGCGCGTCCACACCACTCCCTTGTCAAGCTGACGCGCCGCGGGGAGTTTCGCGGCCTTTTGTGCGTGCTCATCGTGAGCGTAGCGACCAGCGGCGGCCGCGACCGCCCAACCTAAGGTAAGAGGTGCCGCGAGAGCTGCAATGAGCAGGGCTCGCATGGAGTGATTCAGTCGAGGTCGAAATCGCGGATGGGTTTCTCGACGGGTCCGTCCTTGGCTTTCTTCAAGCCTTCGGCGAACTTGCGCGAGAGCACGTCTTCCTTGGTTCGCTCGGCTTCGACCGACGCGCGGAATTTCGCCTCGACGGAATCCTCGTGGTCGCGCAGCAGCTTTGCGGTGTCGTCGAGGTCCACCGACGGCGGTCTTACCGGAGCGACATGCGCAAGGACAACGCCGAGTGTCCGGTCCACGGTCAATTTCGCGTGGCAGCAGGGGCAATCAACTTCGAACGTATCCGCGGGGCGGTTCGCCATGCCGGGTATTCTACGCCAATTTTCCTGCTGTCAAGAAGCTCGTGGCTGTAAAGAGTAGCCTCTGCCAATCGGGAGCGAGCGTGATGGCCTGCTACCGATTCTTTGATGGAATCGTCTACCTGTTCGAGTCCCGAGACAAATCGCAAGCAGCGCAAGAGGGTACCACCATGATGACGACTCGTCCCGATTCCCCCGCGGCGTCTGCCGTTAACAGTACCCGCAGCGTTTCCGCGTTCACGCTGAAGCGTTGGCTGAGTTGCAGCGCATGGACAGTCTTGGCGGCCAGTTGCCTATCTGCGCAGACACCGGCGCGCGTCGAAACCTTTCCTCTTCACGATACGACAGGTCTGATTGCGCCAAGCGTGAAGATGGACGCGGTCAAATATCTGGGACGCAAGTCCGTCAGGATCACCATGGAAGGAGACGACCACGCAGGCCTCGCCCTGCTGCCGGCAACCGACTTCCAGGATGGGGTGATCGAGGCGGACATTGCGTTGAAAACCACGGTGCCGCCGGGCGTCAGGTATCCGGGCTTTGTCGGGATTGCCTTTCGCGTCAGGCCCGATGCATCGCATTACGAGTTGCTCTATTTGAGGCCGGGAAATTCGGATGCCGCGGATCAGTCGATGCGAAACCATGCAGTCCAGTACGTGTCGGAACCTGACTTTGGATGGTATCGCCTGCGGCGGGAGTGGCCTTGGGTTTATGAGTCTCATGCGGAACTGGCGATGGAGACTTGGACAAAAGTACGGATCGAAGTGGCCGGCCGCGCCGCGAAATTGTATCTAAACGGATCGGCCAAGCCGAGTCTGGTGGTGGATGGTTTGAAGGGCGAGGATTTGCACGGCGCCGTCGGGTTGTGGGGCTACACACACGAGGAGGCATATTTTTCCAACGTGCGGATTACGCCGGGCGCGCCGCAGAGCCTGAAAAACGAATCCGACGTCGGCGGTTCGTGGGAGATGCAGTATTCAGGCGACGGAGGCGGCGGAGACGCGTCCATGGAATTGCACCGCGATGGAAACAAAGTGACCGGAACATGGTCCGGCCCACTGGGAGATGCGCGCGCGATATCCGGCATCTGGCGGAACGGCTACGTGGAGCTCTCGTTCGTGGGCGAGTGGCCGAAGGAAAGCCAGCAAGGGACCCCGGGGCCGGTTCAGACATTCCTGGCCGGCTGGATTGACGGCGATTCCGGCCAGGGGCGGATACGTGTGGAAGGGCGTTCTGACGGCGCATGGGTGGCGAAGCGAAAGGAATAAGCGGCTGAAAAGGGAGCGTCGGCCGCGAATGGAAATCCTCTGACGACCGCGAAGCGCCCCGACCCGGTGCGCTGGCTCGGAGAGTGGAAGCCGACCCTTCCGTTGCACGGGCGATGCGCATTCGATTCGAGTACGACGGATACCAGGTGGTCCCTGTCTCCACGGGCCAGCAAGCGCTGGACAGAGTGGAGGACGACACGCCCGAAATGCGGATCGCGGAGGCGGAGGGTTTAGGTGCTATAGGGCGGGAGATCTGCGCCATCATGAAGAAAAACATACGGCTGCGGCACATCCCTGTGATTTGCGTACGAATTCGGCGCTGCCGTCCGATTGCGCGGCGAGTTACCGGGTACGGTCGTCTACACGATGAGGCCCGGCGGGCAGTTGCGATTGCGCAACGCAGTGCATCTGGCGGGGGGCGGGACAGCGCTCGACGAATCGCGGGCTTCAACACGTCATCGCTTGTGGGAACTTCGTAGAGCGGGCGTCTCGCCGACGGTTTTGACTAAGCCGGCGCTGGTTTTTCGCCCTTGGCCATACCGGGAATCGGCCGGGGCTCGGGGCGCAGCGTCATCTGAGGCTCTCGCGACGCAACCGGTGGCGCTGTCGGAGGTGGAATCTTGTCCGGCAGCGTCTTGCCTTCCATGAGGAGCTTCAATTCGGAAGCGTCGAGTACTTCGCGGTCCAGGAGAGCGCGGGCCACGCGTTCGAGCGAGTCGCTATGCGTTTCGAGAATCTGCCGCGCGCGCGAATACCCCATATTAATGATTCCGCGGACTTCTACGTCAATCTTGATCGCCGTGTCTTCGGAATAATCGCGGTGCTGCGCGATTTCGCGGCCGAGGAAAATCGCTTCTTCCTTCCTGCCGAAAGTCAGAGGCCCGAGCGAGCTCATACCCCACTCGCAGACCATCTGCCGCGCGATTTCGGTGGCGCGCTCGATGTCATTCCCGGCGCCCGTGGTGATGTGGTTCAGGAAAATTTCCTCGGCAGCGCGCCCACCCATCAGCACGGCCAGCTGCGATTCGAGGAATTCCTTTGTGTAAGTATGCTTGTCGTCGATGGGCAGCTGCATGGTGACGCCCAATGCCATGCCGCGGGGGATGATCGTGACCTTGTGCAACGGGTCCGCGCCCGGCGTCATTGCCGCGACAAGCGCGTGGCCCGCCTCGTGGTACGCCGTATTTTTCTTTTCCTCGTCTGACAAAATCATGGACCTGCGCTCGGCGCCCATCAGGACTTTGTCCTTCGACATTTCAAAGTCCACCATCGCGACGAATTTCCGGTTCATGCGGGCCGCCCACAGCGCAGCCTCGTTCACCAGATTCGCCATATCGGCTCCGGAGAATCCCGGCGTGCCGCGCGCGATCACGGAGAGATCCACATCTTCGGAAAGAGGTACCTTGCGCGTATGAACGCGCAGGATTTCCTCGCGGCCTCTGACGTCGGGCCGCGGCACCACGACGCGGCGGTCGAAACGGCCGGGGCGCAAAAGCGCCGGGTCGAGTACGTCCGGCCGGTTGGTGGCCGCAATCAGAATTACGCCTTCGTTCGACTCAAAACCGTCCATTTCAACAAGCAGGGCGTTCAGCGTTTGCTCGCGCTCATCGTGTCCGCCGCCCAGGCCCGCTCCGCGATGGCGGCCCACAGCGTCAATTTCATCGATGAAGATGATGCAGGGAGCGTTCTTCTTGCCCTGCTCGAAGAGGTCGCGGACGCGGCTCGCGCCGACGCCAACGAACATTTCGACGAAATCCGAACCCGAGATCGAAAAGAAGGGAACGTTCGCTTCGCCGGCAATCGCGCGGGCCAGCAATGTCTTGCCCGTGCCCGGAGGCCCGACGAGCAGCACGCCCTTCGGAATGCGTCCGCCGAGTTTCTGGAATTTTTGCGGATCTTTCAGGAAATCTATGATTTCGTAGAGCTCTTCCTTGGCTTCGTCAATTCCGGCAACATCCTTGAAGGTCGCTTTCTTTTGCTGTGCGGTTAGAAGTCGCGCGCGCGATTTGCCGAAGCTGAGCGCCTTGTTACCTCCGGCCTGCATTTGCCGCATCATGAAAATCCAGATACCCACGATCAGCAGGATGGGAGAGAAGTTAATCAGCAAGCTGACCCAGTTCGCTTCCTTCACTTCCTTGTAGTTGTAGAGGACACCCTTATCCTGAAGAACCTTGGTGACGTCGGTAATCGCCGTGTTGGCGACGGTCACGCCGCGGAACTTGGTGCCGTCCCGGTATTCGCCCTGGAGTTCGGCGCTATTCGGTGACAGTTGAATGGAGACATCCTTGACGTTTCCGCTGTCCACCTTGGCAAGGAAATTGGAGTAGCTGGGCTCATCCTCTTTCGCAGCCGGGCCGCCCCGGGAAGCCATTTCCCACAGGACAAACGCCAGCGCGATCATCATGGCCCAGAACAAAACCGTGCGTACTGTTGAGTTCACCGGATTACCTCACCCTCTCGATACTTTCCTGCGAGCGCTCGCGCGGCGTGCCCTGCCGCCCGCGCGCAGAACACTCGACGCCACATACGGCAAATTCCGAAACAATCCGCCCTCGCCGCTCAATCCATACCCTACCCACTCTTTAGATGCAGCCGCGAAGCCAGTGTATTCAGCTTTCAAATTCACTTTGCGGGAGGCGGGCTTGTCAAACAGCACCGCCAAACGCAACGTGCGAGGCCGGCCCTCCTCGAGACGCTTCAGCAGAAAATCCTGCGTGACGCCGGTATTGAGCACGGCGTCCACCACGAGCACATCGCGGCCGCGTAGTGCCGGCGCGGCGCTGAAAAAAATCTCGCGGTAGTCCTGTCCTCCGAATCGCACGTCGCGCATTTCCGAGCGCACGAAGTGGCAGGAGACGGGCCTGGAAATCTCGCGCACCAGGTCAGCGGCGAACAAAAATGAGTTCTCGAGCACCACAACCACGTCAACCGTCCGCCCTGCGTAATCCTTCGAGATGGCGCGGCCCAGTTGGCCTACCCTGGTCGCAAGACGCTGTCGAGTAAACGCGACTTTCATCGTTCCGTCTAATTCCCCTTACAGTCGAACTTCCTCGATCAACACGCCCGCCCGAGTGCCTTCCCGGGCGCAAAATTCTTCCGCCGGAGGCAGCCCGCGAGCCCAAACCACACGCCCACCGCTTTCCAGCACCGGCCAGGAAGCGCGGTCGCCGCATGGAACGCGGCCTGCGAGCAACATCTCCTTCAGTTTCTTCGGCTGACGGCGCCCCCGCGGCCGATACGCATCTCCCGGCCGCCAGTTCCGCAAAATCAATGGTTCGCAAAGCAAATTCGCGTCGAGAACCGCGGTATCCCTTTTAGTGTCGCGCTCTGAGACAGACCAGTCAATCACTTTCAGGCAGAAGCGGCTGTTCAGTTCTGGAACCAGGACAGTCGCGCTACCGTGCGCCGGAAGACTCACAAGATATAGATACGCGTTTTCCTGCGAGGGGGTTTGTCGCGCTCCCGCGGCGCGCCCAGGGCGGTCGGCGCAAGAGAAAATCAGCTCGCCGAAATTCCGCTCGACCCGAACGCCGCCGGGAAGCTCGGCGCGGCTCCCGCTCGCCGAGGCGGAGGCAAGACGAATCACCTGCTCCACATGCGCTGCGGCGAGTCCGCCCGGGCCGCCACGCAGCTCCTGATACAGGCGGCGAATCAAGCGCTCGGTCACGCTGCGAAGCGTACCGGGTTCCGCGGCGGACGACAAATCCATCGGAGCAAGTAGGTCGTGAACGCGCACTCCGAGTTTTCCTTGATGTGTGCGGACGAGTGCACGGAAACGATCCTCCACCAGAGCATTCCAGAAAACTTCTTCCTCGCGCGCCAGTCCGGCTAGCCCGGCGAGACGATCGACCGCGCGCGGAGAAAAATGACGTTCGAGCAATGGCAGGAGCTGCTCGCGAATTCGCGCACGCTGCTTGGTCAAATCGCGATTGGTAGAATCTTCGCGCCAGTTCTGGCCGAGGCCGCGCAAATATTCTCGTAAGTCTTTGCGGCGCTCGCCGAGCAGCGGCCGCACAACCGAACCTACGGCGGGATAAATCCCCGCAAGACCCGCGGGACCGCTCCCGCGAAGAATGTGCGCCAGAACCGTTTCGGCCTGGTCGTCCGCAGTATGCGCCACGACGACGCGGGTGGCCCGGCCCTCGGTGACCACGCGCTCGAAGAACGCGTACCGGAGACGCCGCGCGGCATCCTCCAGATTCCATTTCTGAGCCGCTGCCTCAGCGGCAACGTCTTCGCACGCGCCGATATACCTAAGGCCGCCGGCGCACGCGAGGTCCTCGACAAAGCGAGCGTCCATGTCTGATTCCGCGCCGCGAAGCTTGTGATTGAAATGAACGACCAGCAGAGTGATTCCTAGCCGGTCGCGCAGGCCCTCGAGCATCCGCAGAAGCGCGACCGAATCAGCGCCTCCTGAAACAGCCACGCCGGCACGATCCCCCGGCGCCAGCATTCGCCCGCGGCGAATGGTTTCAAGCACGCGATTTTCAAGTGAGTGCGCCGACCGCATATATTGGGCTGGGAATGCCAGCCCGTATCCATGGTAGCAGCCGGTTGGACCAGGGTCGAGCGAAGGCAAAGTTATAGCTGGTCGCTCGCCTGCTGATTTAGGAAGCTGCGGCTCGATGAGATGCTTCGGTCGAGCACCACAGCGGCAAAATGCGAACATCTCGCGCTCTCGTGTTCGGTCCAGAGAACCAGGCGTGGATTCAGTCGACCGAATACGCTGCTCAAGACCTGTAACAGGCGGTAGTAGGCTCCAATGGCCCGGACCCCGGTCCGGTCGGCGTCGTGTTCCGGACAGAGGTACAAAAGCTGCAGAATCCGCTCGAAGTCGTTCGCCATCAAGCTCTTGCCTTCCATGCCGGCCAAACCCACCGCGCGCGACGATAGCTCGACTCTGCGAGCGGAGGCTAGCACCGACCGGCAGTAGGAGAGATAGACCTCCACGAGTGCGGCCAGCGAAACAGCGGCAATCAGTATGGCCATCATTTGCATATCCCCGACAGGATCTCTGCGCCGTAACCGCTTGCGCTCTAGGCACACTGACCCCGGCATTCGCCAGCGTGTTGCGAAGCCGGAGCTTTGCCGGATGGTTCAACGTAAAGTAGCGTCTTGCTTGGTGTAGGGTCAATGTTACTGAGGTACCAGTCGCCAATGCCGCGCGGCTCGATTCCGTCAATCCAGATACTTCACGAAAACGACTTCATTCTGCGCTTCGTTGTAGAGCAGTTCGTCAACCTTGGCCTTCACCAGCACCAGCCCGAACCCGCCGGGGCGCAATCCCTTCTGTTCGCGGATCAGACCGTGTTCGATGGGCTGGTCGCCATGCGTGATGGCGGCATGGTCCAGGTCCGCAAACTTGAATCCGGGGCCGGGATCGGAAATGCGATAAAGCAGCATCCTTTTCGCGCGCAAGTAGGAGATGCGGACCCTGCGCTTGGGATTGAGTTTGCCGCCCCATTCAATTGCATTCATCAAAAGCTCGTGGAACGCCTGTGCCACGGAGCTACGCAGTTCATCGGGGAGCCCGGTCTCGAGGCGCTCCATGAAGGCTTCCAGACGAGTGCCCGCTTCGAGCGTGCAGGGCACCAGCAGCTCCACCCATTCCGGCCGCGCGGAAATAACCTCGATCGGACGCGTGAGTGTTTCTTTGTCGAGCGACTCCCGAACCAACGCGATCAGCGTTTCCCGTTCGATCGGCTTCGCGATGTAGTGATAGGCCTGTTCCCTTACGGCTGCCAGAAGCGTGCCCGGCGTGTCGTCCGACGTGATGACGATCACTTTTGGGCGAGCCTTTTTCCCGCGCATGGCCGCCAGTACGTCGAGGCCGTTCATCTTGGGCATCCAGACGTCGAGCAGGACCAGGTCGAATTTCGTCTTTTGGATTTTCTTCCAGGCGGCGCGGCCATCGGCGACCATGGTGACCGCGAATTTCTCAGCGCGCAGGATTTCAGAAATCCACTGCCGGGTCGTGCGGTCATCGTCCGCCACCAAAATACGCTTCAAGTTTCCTCCGAGGGAACACCGGAAAGTGCAAACGGTTCATCCGGCCGTGGCAATAAGTGTACCTCTCGACGAACCCGTTTTTGGGGCCGACAATCGAATGTGACGCGCAGGCGTAAGGGGGTGGTGTTGCCAGTTTTCCACCGTCGCGGGACAATGGCCTGCGCTCCGCGATGGTGATTCTATTTGAGCCGTGGCGCCATCGGTGGAGGACGAGTGAACCAGCGAATGCAGATTCTTTCGGCGGCAATCTTGATCGCATTTGTCGGCGCGTCTCCCATCTTTCCTCGGGCACAGTCCGCCGCGAAGACGTCTGCACCGGCTGCGAAGTCGAAGCCAGGCGAATGGGTGTTCGCCGTCTCCGGCGATTCGCGCAACTGCGGCGATGTGGTGATGCCGGCCATCGCCGAGGGTGTGAAGCAAAGCGGCGCGGAGTTCTATTGGCACCTCGGCGATCTGCGCTGGATTACCGACGTGGATCAAGATATCCGCCACCAGCCCGAGCGCCTCGCAACACCCCTAACCCGGTCCGAATATCTGGACATGGCGTGGACGGATTTCACCGAGAATCAAATCGCGCCGTTTGGGAAGATTCCTTTTTATCTGGGAATAGGGAATCACGAGACGGTGCCGCCGAAAGATCGCGCCGCATTCCTCGCGCAGTTTTCGAGCCAGCTCGATTTGCCCAATCTGCGCGCACAGCGCCTGTACGACGATCCGACCGACCTACAGCCGAAGACGTATTACCACTGGAGCGAGCGCGGCGTGGATTTCATCAATCTCGACAACGCGACCGAAAACCAGTTTGACGACGATCAGGTCGCCTGGCTTGAAAAAACAATGCGCTCCGATTCCGCGAATCGGCTCATTCACACGATTGTCGTCGGAATGCACGAGGCCCTACCGGAGAGCCTGTCGAGGACCCACAGCATGAATCAGTCGCAGGGTGGAATTGACAGCGGGCTTCGGGTGTATGCCGACCTTTTAAGGGTACAGAACGAGAGCCACAAGCGCGTGTACGTTCTGGCCAGCCATTCGCACTACTTCATGGACGGTACTTTCAACACCGACTATTGGCGCCAGCACGGCGGAGTCCTGCCTGGATGGATTATCGGTACGGCCGGAGCGGTGCGATACGCATTGCCGTCCGACGCAGCCTCCGCGCACGAGGCGATGACGGACGTCTATGGATTCTTGGCCGGGACCGTCCGTCCCGATGGCCGGGTTCGATTTGATTTTAAGAGCCTGAATGAGACGGACGTGCCCGCCGCGATCACCGCGCGCTACACTCCCGATTTCGTTCACTGGTGCTTCGCCGAGAATTCGCAAGCACACTGACGCGAACTCGCACGTCATGGAAGGGGAAAAATATGGCCACGCCAACGGGCGCCGCAAAACCGAGCCCAAATCTTGTGTACCAGACGCTGAACGCCTATCAGAGCACCGCGGCGCTGCGAGCGGGAATTGACCTCGACCTATTCACGAACATCGGCGAAGGCGTGGACACTGTCGCGGAGCTCGCCGAGCGCTGCAAGGCCACCGAACGCGGTGTTCGCATTCTGTGCGACTACCTGACCATTCTGGGATTTCTGACCAAGCAGGACGGGCGATACGCACTGACTCTGGATTCTGCGACGTTTCTCGACCGGCGCTCGCCGGCTTCGATGTCTTCAACATCAGGCTTTCTCACGCTGCCCCAAACCGTTACCGCGTTTATGAGTCTTGCGGACGCGATTCGCAGCGGACGCGCGGCGCTGGGCGGGGAAGGCTCGATCTCCACGGAAAATCCGGTCTGGGTCGAGTTCGCGCGGTCCATGGCTCCGATGACGCGGCCCATCGCCGAGGAGATGGCGCAGGTCCTTGACGCCGCCGCCGGCAAAAAGTGGAAGGTGCTCGATATCGCTGCGGGACACGGCACGTTCGGCATCGCTCTCGCGAAGCACAATCCAAACGCCGAAGTTTTTGCCCAGGACTGGGCGCCCGTGCTCGAAGTTGCTATGGAGAATGCGCGCGCCGCGCAGGTCGAGGAACGCGTGCATCGGTTGCCGGGCAGCGCTTTCGATGTTGCATTCGGGGTGGGCTACGACATTGTTCTGGTCACGAACTTTCTACATCATTTCGATCGGCCGACGATTGAAACCGTGCTGCGCAAGATTCGTGCCGCACTCGCGCCAGGCGGCCTGGTCGTAACTCTCGATTTCATCCCCAACGAAGATCGCGTCACGCCGGTGCGAGCGGCCGCTTTCGCCATGACGATGCTGGGCACCACTGTTTCTGGCGACGCGTACACGGCTGCGGAGTATCGGGGGATGTTTCAAAACGCAGGGTTTTCCTCAAACGACGTGCGGCCCGTGATGGCCAGCGGTCACAGTCTGATTCTTTCGAGAATCTGAAGGAAAATCGCGGTGCGCCTACGGGCTACTTCCCGAAGGCGAGAGCGAGCAGCGTCTTCTGCTCCATCTCGTGGGCCTTGTGCGAGCCGGTTGCGGGACTGGCGCTCGCGGAGCGATTCACGGACAACACCGCCCGGCCGCGGGCCAACCGTTCAAGCTCCGGAATCACGAACTCATGCGCCCCCATGTTGCGGGGCTCTTCCTGCACCCAGACAAATTCTCGCGCGTTTCGATGGCGATCCATCTCCGCGGCGATCTCCGTTTCTGGAAATGGGTATAGCTGCTCGACAAAAATAATCGCCGGCGAATTTTCCGGATGGCGCTTTCGTTCGGCCGCTAGCTCGTGGCCGATTTTTCCGGTGCAGAGCAGGACGCGCTCCCGGGAGCCGTCGCCCACGTCGGGAACCACGGTTTGAAAGCGCCCACCGGTCAGATCGGCGAGCGGCGACGATGCCGCCGGATTCCGCAGCATGCTCTTCGGCGTGAAGACGACCAGAGGCTTTCTCCAAGTGCGAAGCGCCTGCCGCCGCAGCAGGTGAAAATATTGCGCGGCGGTCGAGGGCTGGCAAATTTGAATGTTGTCGCGCGCCGCGAGTTGCAGGAAGCGTTCAATCCGCGCGCTGGAATGTTCGGGGCCCTGGCCCTCGTAGCCGTGCGGGAGCAGCATCACGATGCCGGAGAGCAGGTTCCACTTGTCCTCGCTCGCCGCGATGAATTGGTCAATGATGATTTGCGCGCCGTTGGCGAAATCGCCGAATTGCGCTTCCCAAAGGACGAGCGCTTCCGGATAGTCGCGGCTGAAACCATATTCAAATCCGAGTACGCCAGCCTCGGAGAGCGGCGAGTTGTAAATCTCGCACCAGGCCGGATCCTGCGCCAAATGTTCGAGCGGGACGTACTCTTCCTCGGTTTCGATATCAATCAACGCCGCGTGCCTCTGGTTGAACGTGCCGCGCCGGCTGTCCTGTCCCGTGAGTCTTACCGGGACGCCTTCCGCCAGCAGCGAGCCAAACGCCAGCGCCTCGGCCATCCCGAAATCAATCGCGCGTTGACCGTGCGCCATTTCCCGCCGCTGCTCGAGAAGTTTCTTTACCTTGGCGTGAACGTGAAATCCTTGCGGATAGCTGACCAGCGCCTCGCCCACGGGCCCAAGCGCCGCTTCGGCAACAGCTGTCTCGACTTCATACGACCGATCGTATCGCCCACCCTGAAACGCACCCCAGTAGCGCGGCAGACGGCGCATCGGTGGGCTCTTCTCGATTTCCTGTGCTTCTTTCTGCGCGGCGTCCAATTCCTCGCGCACGCGACGGACAATGGGCTCAGCGTCCGCGCCAGTTTTCTCCGCGTAGATTTGCCACAACTGCGGATGCGCCTCGATCTTGCGATAGCGCAGCGGCTGCGTGATTGTGGGATCGTCCACTTCGCTGTGGCCGTGGCGGCGATAGCCGATTAAATCCACAAACGCCGGCGTGCCGAATTCGTAGCGATAATCGAGAACCATCCGGCCGACACGCGCCACCGCATCCGGATCTTCCCCATTCACGTGGAAGATCGGAACGGGCAACCGCTTCGCCAGGTCTGAGGAGTAGCGGGAAGAGCCGCCGTCCTTCGGCGCCGTCGTGAATCCGATTAGGTTGTTCACGATGATGTGAATTGATCCGCCCACCGCAAAGCCCTCGACACCGGCCATGTTGAGCGTCTCGGCGCAGATACCTTGTCCTGCGAACGCGGCGTCGCCATGCATCACGATCGGCACCACCAGCCGACGCCCGTTCTCGCCGCGGCGCATCTGCTTCGCGCGCGTGCGGCCAATCACCACAGGATCGGCAGCTTCCAAATGGCTGGGGTTCGATACCAGATGAATTCCCACCTCGCGTCCGCTCGGCGAATGAAATGTCCCCGTCGCTCCCATGTGATATTTCACGTCGCCGCCGCCCAGAATGCTTCGCGGGTCCACATCCTCAAACCGCGCGAACACATCGGCAGCCGCGCGCCCCACAATATGCACCATCACGTTGAGCCGCCCGCGATGGCTCATCGCCAGCATCGCTTTTTCGGCGCCCTGTTCGGCGGCCGCGCTCAGGATGGAATCGAGCAGCGGGATGAGCGCGGACTCGCCCTCGAGCGAGTAGCGCTTGGTGCCGAGATAGCGGGTTTGCAGCACCTGCTCGAAAATGTCCGCGCGTATCAGGAGATCGAGAATTCGCGCGCGATCGGGCTCCGCGCCTTCCGATTCCATGCGCTCCTGGACCCAGAGACGGCGCTCGCGATCCGGGATGTGCATGAATTCAGCGCCAATGTTGCCGCAATAAACGCGGCGTGCGGCTTCCGCCTCTGGACCCGAGACGTCCAGCTCGGGCATCGGCGCCGGTTTCAGGTCGCCGAAAGGATCGAGATTTGCCTGCAGGTATCCCCACCGGCGAAACGATTCCCAGACGCGTTCCTGCGTGTCCTTTGATGCTGCCGATTCTGCGATCGCCTGTTCCCGGCTCATTCGGTGCGTGCCCCTGAGACCCTTTTCTTCGTCGCTGTGATTGTACCAATTTTAGGATGCCTGATTTGCCGCGTCAGGCGCGAAGTGTGGATCAGTTTTCCGGCCAGCAACCCAGTAGCCGGCGAACCAGGACGAGTTGGCCGAGGTGGTAGGAATTGTGGTCGGCGATCAGCAGCACTTCGCGGAGGATGGTCTGGCCCGAGCCATGAGGTATCGGCGCCAGCAAGTCCGTTTTCGGATCGGCCACCAATGTCCCCATTCCTTCCAGGTCGCGCTCGAGTGCCTCGACGCTCTTGCGCCACGCAGCAGCATTTGGCGGAGCTGGCTTCTTGGGCCAGTATCCCGATGGCCAGTCGGGCGACGAGTGTGTTGCATCGCGGCAGAATTCGAAAATATCCCACGTCGCAATGCGCATGTGCTCGAGCAATTCCCACGCCGAGTGGTCCGCACCCTTCGGCCGCATGCCGCGCTTCTTCTCCGGGATTCCGGTGACCGCCTTTTTCCAGTCCACATGCGACTCGTGCCAGTTCAAAGAACGCCGCAAATAGTTGCGCAAACCCTTCTCATCCATCGCCAGCAACCTCCTACGCGTACCGATTTTAGGACGGCGTTCGCACGCGGTCAATGAAGGCAGCCGGTGGGACGTCGTCCGCTGTCCGGGAATCAAAACGGTGAAATCGGATTAGTGCAGGGAAGCTGCCTGGAGGATCTTCTTGTACAAGGCATGGAGCTGCGATTCAGAGCGGAGATTCAATGTCGAGGTATCGAAGGTGAAGACCTGCAACCTTCCCGTCGAGTTGTGATGGCGCGCGTATGCGTCGCGCAGCGCGTCCAGATATTCCGCGTCAATCGCAACCTCGTAGGGCCGATTGCGCCGGCGGATTCGATCCAAAAGGACGTCATTCTTCGCATCCACGTATACCGTCAGGTCGGGGCGCGAAACGCTCGCATCCAGTCCGACGCTCAACCTCTCGTATAACTCCACTTCGCGGTCATGCAGAAGCGCCCGAGCGAAAATGGGATCCTTGGCTTGGGTGTAGTCGGAAACAACGGGTCTGGTTCGAGACGGCGGAATCGTTCTCAATTGCTCGTACCGCGAGATCAAGAATGCCAGTTGCGCGCCGAGCGCCCACCGCTCTCTGTCGAGGTAGAAGTCCGGGAGAAACGCGTTGCCGTCAACATCTTCCAGAATCAGAGTCGCGCCCAAATGCAAGGCTAACAACTGCGCGAGGGTTGTTTTCCCTGCACCGATGGGCCCCTCGAATCCGATATACGGCTGGTTGACGACCGACACGATGTTTCGGTTCCTCCGCGACGGGCCTCTGAAACAGGGCGGCTATGAGGGGCCGATAGTACCACACCAGATTTCGCCGCTAGCCTGTGGCGAAAATCGCCGGGCGGGTTAAGGCAGGGGGCTCGAAATTTCGCGTGAGATGCGAGAAGGAACGACGCCAGAAATCGGAAATGCTTCCCCGATGTCGGACCATCCAACCCCTGAAGTTAGCTTGCGGGCGAAGCGCTGGAGCAGCCTACAGTTTTCCCCTTAGGGAACACGCCGAATTGTTTTCGATGCGTTGCCTCCTCTACGATCGGCCGATTTCTTAGGAAGGAATTGTCTGCATGCATGTCCCCGATCCCGCGAAGCCAATTCGTGTGCTCGCGATGGATGGTTCCACGGTGGTGCTCGAAGCGATTTGTTCGTATCTCAAGACCCAGGGCGTCGTAGTCGTACACGTGGCACGAAACGGTATCGAACTCCTGGATAAAGCGCGCGTACTCGCGCCCGACCTGATTGTCTTGAACATTGCCACGACCAACATGGATGCGCCGGAGCGTGTCGTGCGGCTCAGGTCCCTTCTGCCGAAGGCGCGGATCATCGCCTTCACGGTCTACGACCTGTTGACGACCAGGGACATATTTGGGGAGGCCGGGGCTGACTCTGTAATCCAGGGCGAACAAAAACTGCCGGACAGAGTGGTTGCCGAAATCCGAAGGATGTTTCCCGGCGAATGAAGGCGAGGTTCCTCGCCGCCTGGAAACTCCGTTCTCATTTTGTGCCGGGAGGATCCCCAGGTCGCACGAACGATTCTCGCACGCGACTTCTTGGCCTCGCAGGCAAGTTGGCTTCTGTCCGAGGGGCCACGCGCCGTTCGTCAGGCTATGCAGTTGCGCTGGGAGCTCCAGCGGTCCGTCGATGCTGAAAGCATTCGCGGCAATAGACCGGACGCCCTTGCGTAGGCTTGAACGGAACGGTCGTCTCTTTCCCGCACTGCGAGCACACCGTTTTTGTCTCTACGCGCTGGACGCTTCCCGAACCTGCTTCATTCCCCTGAGCGCGATTGGCTTTGCAGGCTTTGCAACGCTTGGGCTCGTTTTTGAATCCCTTGTCCGCGAAAAACATCTGCTCGCCGGCCGTGAAGACGAATTCAGCTCCACAATCGGCGCACTTCAGGACCTTGTCATGGTATTCCATATGCTGCTCCGGGGGCCGGGTTCGCTCGGGGCAGGCAGCGGCGGCACAGTCCGCAGCCAGCGGTCGAACGAGTTTCCGCATATGATTGCGGTCTTGATTCGCCCGCTGGCACGAAGCTGCTTGGAAAGACTGAAGTGATGCGGTTGCCTAGTCTTGCTCACGCCGCTGCTTCTTACGGAGACGCTTACGCGAGAGGGCCTGCTTTGCGCGACGCTTTTCCCCGGGCTTCATGTAGTAGCTGTGCTTCTTGATTTCCTTGATGATGTCTTCCGACTGCACCTTCCGCTTGAAACGCCGGAGAGCGTTTTCCAAAGACTCACCCTCTTGAATTACAACTTCTGCCACGCGTATTCACCCCCGTCCCTTTGTCTTGACTTGGACCAATGGATTCCAGCAAGTGTAACCGGCATCAACGCGAACCGGCTATTGCCCACTTCTTCTATCGGAGGCTATCCTCCAAGTCAAGGCTTAAATTGCTTATTAAGGCCGAAATCGAAATTATTTAACTCTTTAGTAAATAAGTATTTCAGTCTTGCGCGCGACAACGAAACACGGGCAAAATTTCGCCGCCCCAGCCGCCAGGACTGCGGCGCGCACGACATGCTGCTAGAATAGTTCGCGACGGAAGGCGGCGGTCAGGCGCCCACAGAATCCATGCCGATCATGCGCAACGCGATTGCGGTTCTCCTGGCCGGCGGCCAAGGCGAGCGGCTCTGGCCGCTCACGCGCGATCGTGCAAAACCTGCGGTTCCTTTCGGCGGGGTCTACCGGATCATAGATCTCACCCTCTCGAACTGCCTTAACAGCGACCTGCGCCGGGTTTTTGTCCTCACCCAGTACAAAGCGCTCAGCCTCAACCGGCATGTCCGCCGCGGATGGTCCGCGTTGATGGGTCATGGCGATTTTATGGAAGTCCTGCCTCCCCAGATGCGCGTCTCGCAGCATTGGTATCAAGGTACGGCGGACGCGGTGTACCAAAATATCTATTCCATTGGCAGCGAGCAATCGAATTACGTCTTCATCCTTTCCGGCGATCACATTTACAAAATGAATTACCAGAAGATGCTCGAGCAACATGTTGCCGCCGGAGCGGATGTCACCGTTGCGACGATCGAAATGGACCTCGCCGACGCGGCCGGCAAATTTGGCGTACTGGAAACGGACCCGCACTGGCAGATCACCGGATTCGAGGAGAAACCATCCAATCCCAAGCCGTCGGGCGTTCGCGCCGACAAATGCAACGCTTCGATGGGCGTCTATCTTTTTAATACGCAGCTGCTCGTGCCGATCCTAATTGACGACGCGGAGAACCCCGCGTCTTCGCACGACTTCGGCAAGGACATTCTCCCCCGCATCATCGGAAAATATCGCGTCTTCGCCTACAACTTCCGCGACGAGAACAAAAAGGAAACCTCTTACTGGCGCGACGTGGGAACGATTGACGCCTATCACGAAGCCAACATGGACCTGGTTTCGGTGACCCCCATTTTCAATCTTTACGACGCAAGCTGGCCGCTGCACAGCTGGCAGCGCCAATATCCTCCGGTGAAGACCGTCTTTGCCGACCAGGACCGCATGGGCGTTGCCCTCGATTCAATTGTGGCTGGCGGCTCGATTCTCTCCGGCGGGCGTGTCAAGAGATCCGTGCTCGGCTACGACGTCCGCGTAAACAGCTATAGCGAAGTGGAAGAGTCGATCATCTTTAACCACGTTGCCATCGGGCGCCACTGCCGCATTCGGCGCGCGATTATTGACCGTCACGTGGAGCTGCCCGAAGGCACCGTGATCGGCCACGACCTCGAAGCCGACCGCGCCCGCTATTCCGTCTCCGAAAATGGCGTCGTCGTGGTGGTCCGTCCGGAATCCATGATCGAGGAGCCGGAGTAATCTTTGCGTGCCCTGCACGGATTTCGATCCAGCAAAGCGTTCGAAGCGGCCGCCTTCTTGCCCTGAGGAAGCGAACGGGTAGGCGGGGGCCTAACACCTGAAAACCCGTAAGGGGGGAATGATGTCCACGAAGATCATCGCGGTTCACGGCCGCCAAATTCTCGATTCGCGTGGCAATCCGACGGTGGAGGCCGAGGTCCGGCTCGAAGGGGGAATCGTCGGCCGCGCCGCGGTCCCTTCCGGCGCTTCCACCGGAGAGCACGAGGCCATCGAGCTCCGCGACGGCGACAAATCTCACTACCTTGGCAAGGGCGTGCTGAAAGCCGTGGGACATATCCATGGTGAAATTGCGAGGGCCGTCGCGGGCATGGACGCTGCCGACCAGCGCGCGCTCGACCGCCGCATGATCGAAGCCGACGGCACGCCAAACAAATCGAAATTCGGCGCCAACGCCATTCTCGCCGTCTCGATGGCTGCCGCGCGCGCGGCGGCACGAGCCGCGGGCCAACCGCTTTACAAATATCTCGCAAAATATTCGAGCGACGCTTCCGCCGCGACGCTGCCTGTCCCGATGATGAATATCCTGAACGGCGGCGCGCACGCCGACAACTCCGTGGACGTGCAGGAGTTTATGGTCATGCCACTGGGCGCCCCCAGCTTCCATGAAGCGCTCCGCTGGGGCGTCGAAGTGTTCCATCATCTGAAAGGCGTGCTGAAAAAGAACGGCTACTCGACCGCCGTCGGCGACGAGGGCGGCTTCGCGCCCAATCTGAAATCCAACGAAGAAGCGCTCGACCGCGTGCTCGAAGCCATCACCGCCGCGGGATACAAGCCCGGCGAGCAGATTTCGATTGCGCTCGATCCGGCGTCGAGTGAGTTCTGGGACCGCGCCAGCAAAAAGTACGTCTTCAAGAAATCGGATAAATCCGCGCGCACGTCTGAGCAAATGGCCGAATTCTGGGGCAATTGGGTTCGCCAATATCCCATCGTTTCCATCGAAGACGGCTTCGCCGAGAACGACTGGGACGGTTGGAGGCTCGTCACAAGGCAGTTGGGCGGTAAAATCCAACTCGTTGGCGACGACATCTTTGTCACCAACCCAAAGATTTTCGCGCGCGGCATCTCCGAAGGAATCGCCAACGCGATTCTGATCAAGCTGAATCAGATTGGCACTGTCAGCGAGACCATCGAAGCAGTCGAAATGGCGCGAAAAGCAAAATACGCCGCAGTAATCTCACACCGCTCCGGCGAAACCGAAGACGCCTTCATCGCCGATTTCGCCGTGGCCATGGGCGCGGGGCAGATCAAGACCGGCTCCGCCTCCCGCACCGACCGCATCGCCAAATACAATCAGCTTCTCCGCATCGAGGAAGAACTCGGCTCCGCCGCTCGTTTCCGAGGGCGCGCTGCGCTCGCGGTCAACTGAAGCGAGGCATCCACACAATCCCAACGTCCTCGGTTCAGGAAGGGAGACGCGACATGAACGACGCGATTGCAGTTCCGGCCCCCACCCAGGACGAAAAGACGATGGCTATGCTGGCCCACGTCCTGCAGATTCTTACGTGGTGGATTGGACCGCTCGTCATTTTCGTCGTGAAGCAGGACTCAAAGTTTGTTCGCTTCCATGCCTTGCAGGCGCTGCTCTGGCAGATCGCACTGATCGTGTTCTGGATCTTAGGAATGGGCGTATGGGTCGCCGTAATTTTCTCGACGGTGTTTTCGAGCATCGGAAAGGCCGCTCCGAATCGAGCTCCTCCGGTTGCTTTATTCGCCGGATTTGGTCTTATTTGGCTCCTGCTCATGGCGGTTTATCTATCGAACATCGTATTCGGCATCGTGTTCGGCGTAAAAGCGGGCCGCGGCGAGTGGGCTTCTTACCCTTTGATTGGTCGCTGGGCTCGCCATATCGTCAGAGCTTGATTGGCACGACGAGGTTGTGAAGACGGTCGAGCGAAGCAGCCACTCGTGTGCCGACTCTCTCGCGGCATATGCTCGCTCTCCTTCGTTCCTTGGGGGAAGCGATTCTGGTCTATAATCCGCACGGTCCCGAGGCTGACACGCGCGTTCCTGGCTTCGGCCGGATCACGAGGAGAAATCATTATGAAACGTAACGCCGTCATTATGGTGGTTCTTGCTGGATTTCTAGCTTCGCCGCTCGCCGTTCGCGCTCAAGCGCCAGCTCCAGCCGCGGCCTCCGCCCAGGCTCCCAGCGTCGCCGACGCCGTTCGCCAAATGTACAACACGGTGAAAAACAATCTGCTGAAAGCAGCCGACAAAATGCCCGACGATGGCTACGCCTACCAGCCCACCCCGGAAGAGCGCAGTTTCGGCGGCTGGGTCGCGCACGTTGCCGATGCGCAGACGGCCGGTTGTTCGCGCGCGCTTGGCACTCCGAAGACACCGAGCGCCGGATCGAAAACCACGAAGGTTGATCTCGTCGCCGCGCTCAAGGATTCCTTCGACACCTGCGACGCCGCCTACGCTGCGCTCACCGACGCCAACGCCAACGACTCGATACAAAGTTTCCGCGGACCAACGCCGCGCCTCGCCTCGCTCGCCGGCAATGTCGCGCACGACAATGAATGCTACGGCTCCATGGCCGTGTATCTGCGTCTCAAGGGCATCGTCCCACCATCGAGTGAGCCGCGCCGCTAGCGCAACACTTCGAGCATCGCCGATCCGCCTCGATCATCCTGCGCGGGATGATCCCACAGAGACGCGGCACACCACAAACTCGGAGGGGAAATGAATCGGCGAAGCGTCATGGGTGTTTTACCTGCGATCACTTTGATGGCGGGAATGCTGTTTCTTCGACCGGCCATTGGCCCGCACGCGGCGTCGGCCGAGCCCGCCGGCAAGACGCGCACGTATTACGTCGCTGCCGACGAAGTGAACTGGGACTACGCGCCCACCGGCCGCGACGAAGCGATGGGCATGCCTTTTGATGAACTCCAAAGAAACTACACCGAGTCTGGTCCTCACCATATCGGCCGCGTGTACAAAAAAGCGATATACCGTGAATATACCGACGCTTCGTTCTCGACCTTGAAAGTGCGCGCGCCTGAAGAACAGTATCTCGGCCTGCTCGGGCCGGTCTTGCGCGGGGAAGTGGGCGACACGATCCAGGTCGTCTTCAAGAACAACGCAACGCATCCATATAGCATGCATCCGCACGGAGTTCTGTATCAGAAGGATTCCGAGGGCGCGGACTACAACGACGGCACCAGCGGCGCGGATAAAGCCGATGGCGGCGTCCCGCCTGGCGCGACACACACCTACGTGTGGCAAATACCGGAGCGGTCAGGCCCCGGGCCAAACGATCCCAGCTCGGTATTTTGGCTTTACCACTCGCACGCGGATGAACTGCAGGATGTTGCCTCGGGCCTGTTTGGAGTCATCGTGGTTACGCGCCGCGGCATGGCGCTTCCCGACGGCCGGCCGAAAGATGTGGACCACGAGTTCGTGAGTATGTTCATCGCCATCAATGAGAACGAGAGTTGGTATCTCGAGGACAACATTCGCGACCACACGACCGATCCCAAGGGCGTGGATCGGCAAAAGTTCGTGACCGTCACTCCCGCTGGAATGGCCGGAACGATCGTCGGGACAGGATTTGCGGATACGAATATCAAGTGGTCCATCAATGGCTACATTTTCGGCAACATGCCGTTGATGACGATGAAACAAGGCGACCGCGTGCGCTGGTATGTCGCGACGCTGGGAGACTTCAACAACGCCCACACCCCGCATTGGCACGGCAATACGGTACTCGTGGCGGGACAACGCACGGACGTCTTGGTGGTGACGTCCGCCCAAATGGTCACAGCGGACATGGTGCCGGATGCGCCCGGCATCTGGCTCTACCATTGCCACATTAGCGATCACATGCTGGCCGGAATGGTCGGACGTTACGAAGTGACGCCGCGCTAGGAATCAAGAATTTGTAAGTCGACCATACCGCCATTCTGCAATGATCGTGAGTTGGAAATATGACGCAACCGTCAGACGTTCAAGCGTCGCGACCTCCGCTCGGCGGAATCGTTTGGGACATTCTTTTGAACGCAGTCATTCCTGTTATTCTCTTTAAGCTTTCGAAACGCTACATCTCGCCCTCCGAGTTGATGGCCCTGCTCGTTGCGACGACGTTTCCAGTGGGCAAGAGCGTCTTCGACCTCGTGCGCCACGCGCATGTGGATCCGATTTCGATTGTGGTTCTGCTCGGCATCGCCACCAACTGCGTTGCTCTGGCGTTCGGCGGCAGCGCGCGACTCTTACTGGTGCGCGAATCCTTGTTCACCGGCGCGTTTGGTTTGGCCTGTTTTGTCTCACTGTTGCTGCCCCGTCCGATGATGTTTTATTTCGCGCGCCATTTCATTGCCGGAATCGACCCGCAGCGGCTGGCGCGATTCAATTCCGCCTGGCAATTGCCCGAGGTGCGTTTTTGCCATCGACTCATTACCGTCGTTTGGGGCTGTGCATTTGTGGGCGAATTGGTTCTTCGAATTGTTTTGATTTACCACGCGTCGCCCGCGACCGTCCTCATCGTCTCTCCCATCCTGCTCGGCTCCCTGACCGTGGTCACCATGATCTGGGCGTTCAGCTATGGGCACCGGGTCCGCCTGCGCGCTTTGGCGCAGATGGTTCAACTCTCCAGCCCAGCGACTCAGTAACTCCGCCTCTGTCACAAGCCCATCCGTCGCGGCATTCAATTGCTATCGTTTGCCACCGCTCCGCTTTGGGTGTGATGCCAAGCCTTTTGTCGTCGGTGGAATATCCTGTAGACGCCCGTCCGGGCCGCTAGGGGACAATAACCTTCCTGCTACGCATTGGGCTGTATACCAAACCGACGCTCTTTGATCGACCCTGGTGTCTGGTCCCAGCACGAGAGGCGGTAGACCATGGTCGTTTCCTGGAAGTGGATTCTGATCGTGTTAGATCTCGTATTTGCGAGCACCCTGCTTGCTCACGGCCAGGCGATCGAACATCGCGTAACCTCTAGTCGATCAACGACGTCAATGCCAACCGCTTCGGCTTCGGCGCTGCGTCCCAACCTGGTTGCAACTCCTACCGTAGGGCGGGCCCAAGATTTCCGCGACCAGGATATCAGCCGAGAAGATCACCATTCGTCCCTATCGTTCCCGTTCCACACGACCAAGACTCCATTCCTGACTCAGTCTGACTTGCCGGTCGCTCAGACGCGGGGAGGGAGACTGCAACTGAACTTTCTCATGATGTCTTTCAACAACCAGGACGTACTCCGCGGACCCCTGGCCTTGCCTCAATCCACGCAGGAACTCGCGCAGCCGCGCTTCGGCGACCAATACGGCATCAGCCTGGGATTCCCTCTGGGGCGAGATGCAGGATCGGGCGGCTCGAAGGGTTTGTGGCGTGGCGCATATCGGGTTTTGCATCGTAGATGATCGGCGGCAATTATGTCGAACGAATCTTTCCGCGAAAAAGGGCGAGAACGTCCAGATTTTGGGGAGGTGTAAATCATGCGATTCATGGTCGTCGGAATTTTTGGAAGTTACGCAGATGCAGAAGCGGCGGTTCGCGACCTGGAGGTGGCAGGCATCGTCGGGGAACAGGTGGAAGTGATCACCGACATTGACCAGGACGCGCGAACGGCAAACACTCCGGGCGAGCCCTCCACCAAGCCGCGCGAACCGCATCGCGGCACGATCGCGCGATTATTCGGCGCTGGCGGTCCCCTCGAAAAATCCGAAGTGCGCGGCCTCGCCGGCGAACAGCCAAATTACATCGGCGAACAGGAATTCTATGCTACGCATATAAAGCAGGGCGGCGCGGTGATGATCGTCCGAACCTCCGTGGAGCCGCCCGCTAGCCTCGCGGCCGAAATTTTGCACGACCACGGCGCCCGAAACCTGGGCCAGAAGGACGGCCCCGCCGTCTGCCGGATTGATTAGCGCTGAACGCGCCGCTAGCGGCCCGAACGCCGCCTCGACTTCAAATGGTGTGCGGAGATTTCCATCCAGCGCCACGGCCTTCAGCCTGGCAGTTTTGGCTCAACCGGAGATATCCGAACCCCACAACGGTCGCTCTCCAATCTCGTCGTGGACAATCGCTCGCCCGGGCCGTAGTCGGCGGAATTCCGCGTCGAAAGGTAAACATGCTGGGTACTAACTCCGATACTATCCGGTCAAGAATGCGTCCATGGTCACTCCTGCTGCGCCAGTGCTTTCCGCTCCACCGTGCCCCCCAATATTCAAATTCCCCTCGTTCTTGGTGTTCACACGGTTTACGCCAATAACCCCCTTGCAACGTTCCGCCCTCGTGCTAACGTAATTCGTGATGAGGGAATACTCTAAATTTGCAGGAAGACGGTCGCCGATGGCGCAAGACTTGAGCCCCAACGCCGTCTCCGCAGCCGACTCATTTGGCGATTCAATCGGGGATGTCGTGCTGCCTGCCCGGACCGAGGCAAGGAGCGAGGCCACTTTGTGGCCGACGAGGGGTTTTTCACGCGCTGCCGTTACGTCCTTGGTGTCGTTTGCATCCCCCATCTCAATCGCTCTTCATTCGCGCCATTTTACTGAACACACAAACGAGGAGGCTCGCCAACCGCATTTTGGCCGATCGATTGCGTGACCAGCCATGCCTAAGCGCCCACGACCAATCGTACTCACCGTCCTCGACGGCTGGGGTTACCGCCCCGAAACGAAAGGCAATGCCATCGCCCTCGCGCGCAAACCCAATTACGATCGTCTGCTCAAGGATTTTCCCAACACGCTGATTCACACCTCGGGCCCCTTCGTCGGTTTGCCCGACGGGCAAATGGGCAATAGCGAAGTGGGCCACCTGAATATCGGCGCTGGCCGCATCGTGCAGATGGACATCACGCGCGTGGACCAGCTGATCGCCAGCGGCGACTTTTTCCGGCAGCCACTGCTGCTCGAAGCGATGGGGCGCGGCCGCGCCCGTCAGTTGCATCTGATGGGGCTCGTCAGCGACGGCGGCGTCCATTCGCAGCTGCAGCATCTTTTCGCTCTGTTGCGCATGGCGCGCGAAAATAAAGTCGCGAATGTTTTCGTCCATTGCTTCACGGACGGCCGCGACACGCCGCCAGAGAGCGGCATTGATTTCCTCCGCCAGCTTGAGCAGAAGATGCGCGAATACGGAGTCGGGCAGATCGCGAGCGTCAGCGGCCGTTATTACGCGATGGACCGCGACAACCGCTGGGAGCGCGTTGAAAAAGCCTACCGCGCCATGGTTCACGGCGACTCGGACGCCCAATTCACCGATCCCGTCGCAGCGATGCGCGCCAGCTATGAAAAGGGCGTCACCGATGAATTCGTCATTCCCGTCGTGATCACCACGGAATCCTCGGCCGGGAAGGCCGCCGCTCCTCGTGGGTGGATTCGGGATGAGGATGCGGTCGTGTTCTTCAATTTTCGCGCCGACCGCGCCAGGCAGATGACGCGCGCGCTCATCGAACCTGGCTTCAAGGAACTCGCAGATCCTTCGCGCCCGAAAAATCTCGCCTTCGTCGGCATGACGCAATATGAAAAGACGTGGCCGTGGCTCCGCTATCTCCTCGCGTCCGAAAAACTGGAACACATTCTCGCCAACGTTTTCGCCGAGCTGCAATACAAGAACCTGCGCGTTGCCGAGACGGAAAAATACGCGCACGTCACATACTTCTTCAACGGCGGAGTCGAAAAGCCGTTTTCGGGCGAAGAACGAATCGTTGTCCCCTCGCAGAAAGTTCCCACATACGATTTGAAACCTGAAATGTCTGCCGCGGGCGTCGCGGAAGCGGTGATTGACGCGATCGAGAAGGGCGACTTTGACGCCATCATCATGAATTTCGCGAATGCGGACATGGTCGGACATTCGGGCAAGCTCGAAGCAACCGTGAAAGCTGTCGAAACGGTGGACGAAAACCTCGGGAGGATTTTTCAGGCGCTGCGGCCCCGTGGAGGCGCGTGGATCATCACCGCCGACCATGGCAACGCGGAAACCATGATTGACCCTGTGACCGGTGGACCTCACACCTATCACACGACCAATCCCGTCCCGTTCATTCTCGTCAGTAACGACGGTCGCGCACCGTTGCAGCCCGGTGGCTCGCTACGAGATATTGCTCCCACCCTGCTCGGTGTTCTTGGCGTTCCCGAGCCAGGCGAGATGACCGGACGCGATTTGCGAACAGGTGGAAAGTGACCCACTTCGTCACGCGACGGGCTGCTGAAAACCACAACGAGTTTTCCCAGCGGCGCGACCCTGCCGCGAAAATAGGCAACCTCGTCATCACCCGTCGCGCCGTGGCGGGGAGTTCTCTCGCTTCGATGATTCCTAATTGCTTGGGGCGCCTTTCGGGTCGTTCGCCCGTTTCTCGTCGGCGCTCTGGCGGTCGGGGGAATTTTCGGTTTCATTTTGAGGATCAGGCGGCAGTAGAGTGTGGGCGCTATGGAATGGGGGGAATGACATGGCTTTGCAGGTCACGGGCGAATTGAATGTATTCGAGTCGGCGGAAGCGCGTTTCGAAACGGCCGCCAAGAAGCTGGGGCTGGAGCAGGGCGTTTACCGGTTTATGAAATGTCCTGAGAGGGAAATCACGGTCTATATTCCGGTCGCGCTCGATTCCGGCCGCTTGGAAGTCTTCACCGGATATCGCGTGTTGCACTCGACGGTGCGCGGGCCGGGCAAGGGCGGCATCCGCTTCGCGCCCGACGTCTCACTGGACGAAGTGCGCGCCCTCGCCGCGTGGATGACCTGGAAGTGCGCGGTCGTGGACATTCCGTTCGGCGGTGCGAAGGGCGGCGTGATCTGCGACCCATCGAAACTCTCGAAGGCGGAGCTCGAGCGCGTCACTCGCCGTTATACCGCGTCGCTATCTGACTGGCTCGGCCCGGAGCGTGATATCCCCGCCCCCGACATCGGCACGAATGCCCAGACGATGGCCTGGGTCATGGACACCTACGCCATGCATGTGCGGCAGGCCACCACGGCTGTCGTCACCGGCAAGCCCCTCGAATTGGGGGGGTCGCAAGGCCGCAACGAAGCCACCGGCCGCGGGGTGATGATGTGCTGCGACAAAGCGCTCGCGAAACTTAAGATGAAGCGCGAGGGCTGCCGCGTGATCGTTCAGGGCTTCGGCAACGTCGGCTCGCAAGCTGCGCTGCTGATGCACGCCGCCGGATACAAAATCATCGGCTCCGCCGACATCAGCGGGGGACTCTACAACGAAAAGGGAATTGATGTCTCCAAACTCTATGATTGGGTTTACACGCAGAAAAAACCTCTGCCTGAATTTCCGGGCGGCGGAGAAAAAATGACTGCACAGGAAGTTCTCTTCCGTCCAACCGATGTCCTAGTGCCTGCGGCGACCGAGAATCAGATCACGTCGCAAAATGCGAGCCGTGTGGAGTGCCGCATCCTCTGCGAAGGTGCCAACGGCCCCACCACATCGCACGCCGACGCCGTCATCGAGCAAAAAGGAATCTTTATCATCCCCGATATTCTCGGTAATGCCGGTGGCGTTACGGTCAGCTATTTCGAATGGGTGCAGGATCGCCAGGGATTTTTCTGGCGCGAAAGCGAAGTGAACGAACGCCTGCAGGACGTGATGGACCACAGTTTCGATCAGGTGGTGCGCTACGCGGAAATGCACGGAGTGAACAACCGCATCGCCGCTTACATCGTGGCCATTGACCGGGTCGCTCGTGCCTTGAAATTAAGAGGGTTTTATGCTTAAACTACGCCCCTCTTAGGCAGGTCGCGGAGGTAGGCATGCAACCGGATTCGATCTCTCATGGGGCGGTAAAGACGGAAGCAGAACACCGCCGCGATATTTGCGCCGTGGGCCGCTGGATTCACGATCACGGCTACGTTGCATCCACCGACGGAAACATCTCCGTGAGGCTCGGTCCCGACCGCATCCTCATCACGCCCACTGCGATCAGCAAGGCCTTGATGAATCCGGAGGACCTGGTGATCATTGATCTCGATGGCCAGCGGGTAAGCGGCTTGCGAAAGCCCTCCTCCGAACTGGGCATGCATCTTTTGATCTACCGGCTCCGGCCCGACATCAACGCCGTATGCCACGCCCATCCGCCGACCGCGACGGGCTACGCCGCCGCCGGGATCCCGCTCGATAAACCCATTCTGTGCGAGCTTGTGATTGGATTGGGATCCATTCCGGTCGCGAAGTACGGAACGCCAGGAACGTCTGAATTGGGCGCGTCAATCGAGCCCTACGTCCAGGGACACGATGCGATCCTGATGGCGAATCACGGCGTAGTAACGTATGGACCCGATCTGCTCACTTCATTTCTGCGGATGGAGACCACCGAGCATTTCGCGCAAGTGTCGCTGGTAACGGAGCGCCTCGGAAAGAAAGTTCTCCTGTCCGGATCGGATGTGGAAAAACTCGTTGCAGCGCGCGCCCGCTACAGCGCCGGCGCGCAACCGGACCTTCCAGTGGCGCGGGAGGCCGCCGCGACTGCGGACACAACCGAGACAGCGAGCGTTACCCTAAGCCGGCGTGAACTCGAAAGCCTGATTGACGAAGCCGTCCGCAGAGACCGCTCGCACCGCTCAAACGCGGCGGGCGCTTAGCACGACCGGCCGCCCGCCGATGTCCCGCTGGGATTGCTACCCGCCAATCGCGACGTAACGCATCTTGCCGTTGAAATGAATTTCCTTCACTTGATCGTCGGTGCTCACAATCTTGGAATACCTTGGTTTAGTGGTTTCGTCCTTCCACTCGATGGGCGCCTCGGCAACCACTTTGCCGTCCATCGTCAGTGTCACTTTTGAATCGTCGGCGGTGATGTGATACGTCCCCGGCTTCAGCTGCTTGCCGGCCAATGTGACAGCGCTCAGTATGTCCACATCGGCGCTCGTTGTTTTTCCGTTTTTCGCTGCGTCGCGAGCCGCGAGCGGCATGGCGACAAGGAGAGCGACAAGAATCGGCAAGATCAAATTCCATCCACGACGGGCCATCTGTTTTTCCTCCACGATTGAATTCGCCCCTTGCACGTGCTTAGACGTGAAGTTGCTCGCAAGGAGAGCAAGTTGCAGTCGCACTCGCGAATTTATTTGGCGGGCCAATTTGGATCTCCGTCGCGGAGTAAAAATGCAACCGCATCCGAATATTCGTATATGTGCGGGCCAACCTGCGGCGACACATCTTGGCGTCGCGCCGTCTGGCTTGCGAGGCGCCGCGTTGACACTCTGGTGGCCCTAACCGATAATCGCTCGACATGATTGGCTCGCTCCGCGGCAAGCTCGCTGACAAGCGCCCGAACCAAGTCCTGCTCGACGTGGGTGGAGTGGGCTACCAAGTGCAAATTCCGCTTTCCACGTTCGCCGCGCTCGGCGCGCTTCACGACGAAACAACGCTACTGATTCATACGCATGTGCGCGAGGATCAGTTCAATCTGTTCGGGTTTTTCACGGCGCGCGAAAAACACTGTTTCGAGCTGCTGATTTCCTCGTCGGGCGTAGGACCATCGCTCGCGCTGAAGATTCTTTCCGGAATGGGCATCGAGGAACTCGTACCCGCAATCCGCAAGGGAGATCTAGCGCAGCTGGTGCGCATTCCCGGCGTGGGCAGAAAGACGGCCGAGCGCATGGTCGTAGAATTGCGTGACAAACTTGCCACGGTTGATGTTCGCGAGGCAGGCAAGCCGTCCACGCGCTCGCAGCTGGAATCCGATGTTGCCTCCGCGCTCGTGAATCTCGGCTACGATGAGCGCTCGGTCGAGCACGCGATCGAAAAAGCGCGCACCTCCGGCGATTCCGATTTTGAGACTTTATTGCGCACGTCGCTCCACCTTCTCGGGAGTTCCGCCATGCACAAAAGCGCGCGCGCCGGCCATGGTGAATAATCCGCTGAGAAGGGACGGAAATTATGGTTCGAATCGTTTGGGAATTCACGGCACGCGCGGACAAAATACAGGAATTTGAACACTATTACGCAAACTCCGGCCCTTGGACGGCCATGTTTCGCAAGAACTCCGGATATCACGGCACGGTTCTCCTGCGCGATATGCAAAATCCGCGCCGCTATCTTACGATTGACCGTTGGGAGAATGTCGCATTGCACCGCGAGATGCGCGAGCGTTGCAAAGCGGAGTTCGAGGAATTGGACCGCGTCGGGGAAGCCTTCACCGAGAGCGAGCGGCACACGGGAGTTTTCGAGGAGGCCCATTCGGCGTGAAGGATAAATGCCACACAAAATGACTGAGCCCCGAAATCGGATTGTTTCCGGGAAGGCGTCCGAAGAAGACGCGCGCATCGAGGCGAGCGTCCGCCCGGCGAACTTCAAAGATTACATCGGGCAGGAGCGCGTGAAGGAAAACCTGCAAATCGCGGTAGAGGCAGCACGCGCGCGGGGCGAAGCGCTCGACCACGTGCTGCTCTACGGGCCGCCGGGCCTCGGTAAGACCACGCTCGCCCAAATCCTGGCGAACGAGATGGGGTCGTCCATCAAGATTAGCTCGGGACCGTTGCTTGAAAAGAAGGGCGACCTGACCGCGGTACTCACGTCGCTCGATCCGGGCGATTTTCTGTTCCTCGACGAGATTCATCGCCTGCAGCCCGCGCTCGAGGAAATTCTCTATCCCGCGATGGAGGATTTCCGCGTGGACCTGATTATCGGCCAGGGTCCCGGCGCGCGCGTGCATCCCTATCAACTGAACCGGTTCACACTGATCGGCGCTACCACGCGCGCGGGGCTGATCATGGCGCCGCTCCGTTCGCGATTCGGAATCGTGCACCGGCTGGAGTTTTACACGCCGGAGGACTTGCAGCGAATCGTGGTGCGCTCGGCGAAAATTCTGGGCATCACGATGGACGAAGGCGGCGGCGCTGAAATCGCCCGCCGCAGCCGAGGGACGCCGCGCGTAGCCAATCGATTGCTGCGGCGCGTGCGTGATTACGCCGAAGTCCGCGCGAAGGGCCACATCACGCTCGACGTGGCCCGCGACGCGCTGGCAATGCTCCGCGTGGATGAAAATGGCCTCGACGAAACGGACCGCAGCCTGCTGCTCACCATCATCGAGAAGTACAACGGCGGGCCGGTGGGACTGAATACGATTGCCGCTTCACTCAGCGAGGAAGAAGACGCCATCGAGGAAATGTACGAGCCCTACCTCATGCAACTCGGTCTGCTCGACCGCACGCCGCGTGGCCGCGTCGCCACCGGCCTCGCCTACAAATACTTCGGCAAAGAGAAAGCACGAGGCCAGTCGGGACTTTTCTGATCAAGGTAAGCGAGCGCCCTCACCGCCCCGCTTGACGCACAATCAATCGTCGTTGCCATAACGCGGCTGTCCACCACCGGTGTGCCGTATGGGACAGCTATCCGCCGCCTCCGATGACATAGTGATGGTCATTGCGATTCCGAGAGCGGAATCGCTGCCTGGTGGTTCTTGGGAGACGAATGACGAAAAAGCTGAGCGTTCGCTTGTTTTACGCGCTGGTACTTGCAATTGTTCTGCTAATGATTGGTTTTCTAGGACTCGGGGTCCGCGCTTTCGCGTCCGCGATCGTTTCAGATTCCATATACTTTGTGGCACTCGGCGTTCTTCTCGCGGCTTTTACCATATATTTTGTCCTTCGCCGCCCGCTCGCGGGCACAGCGATGAACCGAAAAATCTGGTCGGCTTCCTCGGCTTGGCGACGACAAGTGCCCCGACGCATCTCGACGGAGCGGAACGACCGTCGAAGGCCACCCACACAAGGGCAAAAACGTCCAGCCGTTACGCGCGAACGCCGAAGCAGGCAGCTTGCGGGATTTCGCGCGGTCAGTCTCGCGCCCATGGCCAGTGAGACGTTGCGCGGAGAAGGCAGCGCGAGGTGAGCGAAGGCAAGTCGCAGCGCGAATTCGTGTGGCTGTGCGGCGTGGGCAAACAAATCACTCCGCGGACATCTCGCAAAGCTGGGTGACTGTGTTCCAATTGCGCGTGGTGGTTTTCTGCGCGAGTACTTTGTCGAGAGTGTAGAGCTTCGCATTCGCGAATCCATCGGGGCAGTGGAGATAGATTTCTTTTCCGGCGCAATGGAATCGCTCCGAGCCGATTTTCAGCGCAGAGAGCGCCGCAAGCGCGGGCTTCCTCGGGGAATGTTGCAGGAACGTGAGCGCGAGCTTGGCGGTATCTACCCCTTTTTCCTTCAGGAATGGGTTACCGGCGAGGACCGCTGACATTTCCGCGGCGGTTCTTACCATCACGGAAACGGGCAGCCGCGATTCGCCCGCCAGCTTTCGTTCGAGCGTTTCAGTCCAGTGCGACGCGGATCCCTGCGCCTCGAAGACAATGTTGCCGCTCTGCACGTACGTGCGCGGGTTCTTTGCGCCGAGCTTTGCGCACAATTCGCGCAGGCGTTCCATCTTGAGGATGTTTCCGCCGACATTCACGCCGCGCAGTAGAGCGATATAGATAGCCATAACGATTCAGCGAAGACTACTTGGCGGGGTGAACCGCGTCCTTGATGACTTCGCCGCCTTTCATCACGAAAGTGACGTGCTCCATGACCGCGATGTCCTTCAGCGGATCGCCCGAAACGGCGATGATGTCGGCGAATTTTCCGGACTCGATTGCGCCCGTATCCTTCGCAGTGCCAAGCAACGCGGCTGCGTTCACAGTGGCGGCCTGAATTGCGCCGAGCGGCGAAAGCCCGCCACGGACCAGTGCGCCAAATTCTCCCGACACGCTGTCAGGATCCACATCGGTCCCGTAGGCAATCTTTAGATGATGCTTGAGGGCGCGGTCGAAAGCGGGCTGCTGCGCGGCCACGATCGCTTTCTCTTTCGCCACGGAAATCGGATCGGCGCCGAATTCGGCGTCGTGCAGGATTCCATACTGGAACGTAAACAGCGTGGGTACGAGCCACGTGCCGCGCTGCTCCATAAGTGAGGCACCCTCTTCGTCGAGCATCGTGCCGTGCTCGATGGAATCAACGCCGGCGCGAACGGCGGCTTTGATGCCCTCGGTGCCCTCGGCGTGGGCCATCACGTGCTTTCCGGCACGATGTGCCACTTCCACTGCGCGAGCCATCTGCGCTTCACTCAATTCTTCCATGTTGAAGTCACTTATCGGATCCAACACGCCACCTGTAGCCATCAGCTTGATCCAGTCCGCACCGTATTTGATGTCGTGGCGGACGGCGTCGCTGACTTCGTCCACGGTGTCGGCGATGTTCGGACGGCGCGGCATCGCCTGATCGGGCGAGAGGACATCGTAGTCGCCGTGGCCGCCCGTGACGCTGATGAAGTTGCCCGCCGAGACGATGCGCGGACCTCTAATCAGTCCCTGCTTGATTGCGTCTCTCAACGCGAGCTGGCCATAGGCGAGATCGCTTTCCCCGGCGTCCCGCAGGGATGTGAAGCCGTGGTCGAGCCAGATTTGAAGATTACGGTAGCCCCAGAGCGCGGCCATCGGCGAGGACATGCGCAAGCCGGCCGTGGGCGATTCGTCCTTCTCGTTGCCGAGAATGTGCGCGTGGCAATCCGTGAGGCCCGGAAGAACGGTTTCCGACGATAGATCAATCACAGGGACGTCCGCGGGCGCGGAGGCGCCGACGCTCGCGATACGATCGCCCTCGACAACGATGAAGACATTCGCCGCATAATTTCCGGTGCGTGTATCCAACACGCGCCCGGCATGAATCGCCACGCGCGCAGGAGATTTCGCCGCCGCTTGCGCAGCTGCGGGCTGCGATTGGCCGATAGTGCCTTGCGTGAGTCCGGCCGGTGCGAACAAAAGAATCGCGGCGCACAAGCGGCAGAATGCCGATCGTCTCTTCATCGAGCGTCTCCTGTGGATTCGTTTCCGTGAGCCGGAAATACGCCCGTGGCTCAGGCTGGAGTGGTTTGACGCTCCGGCCAAGCTGCGGTGAGCGACAATCCTACTCCGATTCCCACTGAAATCTCGATGAAGCGATGAATGGCGACGATCCAGGGAGCCTGTGTCCGCGCAATCAGCATGACGATCACCAGGGTAATTCCGGCGTATCGGTACGCGCCTCGCTCAACGCGCAGGATCGCGCATATCACCCCCAGCGCGAACACGCCGGCGCCAAACACCGCGATGTTTTGGCCCGCATACGTTGCCAGCAACGCGCCGGCGGCAGCGCCCAACGCGGTCCCGGCCAGGCGGTCCTTCGAGATGGACCATGCTGCGCCGAGCGTGGATTGCATCACGATCATCGTTGCAATGGCGGCCCAATACGCCTCTGGCAATCTGAAGAGGCGAGCGATCAGCAGGGAAGCCACGGCGGCAATGGCTGTTCGAACAGCATGTACGATTTCTTGCTGGCTCACGTGCGGCCACTTCTGCTTTTTCGCATCGGCCATGGGCGCCTCCTAGATTCCGCATTCTAGCCCGAACGCGGAGAAGTGCACTGCACGCTTCGCACGGGCTGCGCAGCATCGCGTCGGGGGCCTACGGGTGATGGAGGAAAGGCAATCGTGGGCGAGGTCGCACAGGCTAGAATGCTCGTTCGTCAATGAGCACCGTTTACTTGTCGCTGGGATCGAACTTGGGAGACCGCGCGCAGAATATCGCGCGAGCGGTGAAGGCGCTCGCCGCACGCGGCGTGCGCGTGACGCGGCAATCGTCGCTGTACGAAACGGAGCCGGTGGACGTTCGCGGCGACCGATGGTTTTTGAATGGCGTGGTCGAGACGGAAACGAACATGCTGCCGCGCCAGTTGATGCAAACGCTGTTGATCATCGAGCGGTCGATGGGGCGAAAGCGCCGGCCGAATTCCGAGGGCCCCAAAGAGTCTCGGACGATTGACATGGATGTGCTGCTATTCGGCTCAAGCGTTACGAGCGAACCCGGGTTGGTGATTCCTCATCCGCGGATGGCGGCGCGGAAATTCGTGCTCGTGCCCTTCGCCGAGATTGCGGGCGGAGTGGAACATCCCGTCCTCAAGAAGACCATTGCGCAGCTTCTCGCCGAGACGCAGGATCCGAGCGAAGTGCGATTGTGGCACGCGCCGCCGAGCGAGTGATGTCCGCTAGTCTCCGTGGAGAACGCGGAGCCAGTGGAGCGTGAGCGGTTTAGGCGCGAGCGCGTCCAGCTCGATTTCGGCAAGACGGCCTTCGGACTGTTTGCGCCAGCGGTAAATACCGGGCTCGGATTCTTCCTCGATGTGGCCGGTTGCGGGGCGCAAGAAATCGCGGGCATCGTCGAGCGAAGCCACACGACGTACCGCGGGCCGCGTCATCGCCTCGACCACGTAGCTGCGCAGCAGCTTGGGCCAGTAGGAATCGAAAAGCTCGGATGACGCGAAGATGTCGCTCCAGGCGACCTCTCGCCCGAACGCCACGACTACGCCGACGACGTGCTCGCCCTTGAGGCCGTTGGTATCCCGTTCGAAGCGGCGCTGGATTTCCTGCGCGAAGGTTTCCACGGATGTTCCGATCGGCGAGGACTCGTAGATTTTCTGGTACGACTGAGTTCCCGCGGACTCAATCGCGTTGGAAAGAGCGCGCGTGGAAATGCGCGGAGCGGCCGCGGGCGATTCTACCGTGACGGACCCCGACGTACCTCCGACCGAAGACACGTCACCGCGGACGGCGGCCCAAACCTGCCTCTGATCCTGCTCAACGGCGGCCTTCTCGCGCACGCTTGGGTGGACCATCAACTGCGCTGCGGAGAATTGCTCCGCGCCGGGCGTCCATCGGCCGTGTTCGACGCAAAACACGTCGAGGGGCAGCGGCGCCGCGCCTACCGGAACGATGCGATCCTTGCCGATAATGCGGTCCTGTTTGCCGCCCGAGACGACCTCACCGGCCAAGAGAATCAAAGGACGCTTGCCGCGATTGACGAGGACAAGCTGATTCACCTGCGGACTAATCGAGAAACTCGGCGCTACACTGCCGTCGCGCATCCGGCGCATGGAAGCGCCTTGCTCGGTGACAAGCGCGTCGCCCGAAGCCAGAGCTTCGTCGAGCGTCGCAAATTCGCTGGTATAGGCGTCGTCGGGGGAGATGACGGGAAAAATCGTGAGGTTGTCGTACGTGATCGGCTGCGCGAGTCGCCAGCCAGGCTGGGCAAGCGCTGGATCTCCGTTCCAAGTGCGGGGACCTGGGCTCAGTCGGGACGCTGCGATGGTCGCCCCCACCGAAATTAAAATGGCCGCAATCAGGATTCCCACAACTTTTCGTGGGCTGGTCTGCATAATGCCTCCTCGATGGTTCACATGGATCTTCGACGCCGCTGTGCGCGGGCGTCACGACTGAGAACGAAGCAGGGGAGATTCCTTGCAGGGTTTCGGGCGGAAATTTTGAGGGGGCGAGCAGGTTGAGACAAGCGGCGTGAACGGGTCTAGCGGAACGCTATGAGTGGCCCCCGCGGTCTTTCATGTCGTGCAGCTCTTTCTCGCGCTTCTTGCGGCCCTCTTCTTCCTCGCGCTCAAATTCGGACATCTCTTCATCCGTCATCTGGTAATCCTCGCGCGTGGCGAACATCGTTCCGCGGCGGGAGTCGCGCGAAAAATGGGGATTTCGGCGGCGTCTTTTGCCCGCCCCGAAGCCACCGATGCTGCGAATTGGCTCGGCGATGGCGCCGGCCTCGACCAGAAGCTCGCTGACCTTTTCGAGGAAGTCATGGAGATGATACGGCTTCAGGGAATAGGGGAGGCCTTCGCGTTCCAGGATGGGTTGCATGTCCTTGGCACGGGCGAGCGGGACCAGGAAGAGCGCGCGAATGCGCTTCGGCGGCGGCTCGACCCCTCCCTGCGGCGCGGCCGACTCGGCCTCGGCGAGTTCCTTGAGTATGGCGAACAGGGGTCCGCGAACGTCAGCCAGCGCGATATTGACGATGGCTAGGTTCCACGTGCCTGTGGCCAATTCCGCAAGGGCGTGAGCCACCAACGGAACGATGCGAACGCGCCAGCCCTCGGAATCGAGGACGTTCTTAAGCGCACGCTGGCTGGCGATGTCGTCGTCAACTATCAGGATTCCGACTTCGGGCACGGCTGGGTCTCCAGGGGGGTCGCCTATCAAGTATATCGGCGGCAGGGAAGGCGGAAATGAAACCTTGGGACAGTATTTCCACGGGCGATCTTGTACTTCGGAACAGGCGAAACAAAAGCGAAATATAGTTCTTGACATAGCGAACAAAAGGCGAATATATTGTGCCCTGTGCGGCGAGGCTGTCAATGGCCACTTTTCCCATACTTCGACCGAGTCCGAAGACGCTTCGGCGTCGCTCGACAGGTGCGAAGCAAACCAGTCTCACCTTATTCCCTCAAGCCGCTCGCCACGGCAATTGTGAGTCGCCAAGCGGTGCTTCCGCGCCCCCTCCGGTGCCTGACCGGAGAACGAAGCCCGCGACGGAACTGGTCGGCATTGCGCGCCTCGCCGCATCCTCCCCTCGTGCTGAAGCCAAGCGCGGGACGGAGTATTTTCTCCTCCCCGTTAAATCAATTCTGAACGAGTGCCACTCCGAGCGGGTACCATTTCGCTGGACGGTGAACCCCTATCGCGGCTGCGAATTTGGCTGCAAGTACTGCTACGCGCGCTACACGCACGGGTACATGGAGCTGGATGCCTCGGATTTCGAATCGAAGATCTACGTGAAGAAGGACGCGGGCCCGATCGCGGAGCGCGATCTGAGGCACAAGGAAATCTGGGGCGAACACATCGCCATCGGAGCAGCGACCGACCCCTATCAGCCGGCGGAGCGTGAATTTGGCGCGACGCGGGCGATCCTCGAGAAAATCGCGCAGCGCGAGGGGTTGAGCGTTTCGATCACGACGAAGTCGGACCAAGTGGTGCGCGATATCGAACTCCTTCGGAGGATTTCGGCGCGCTCGTCTCTGACTGTCAACCTGACCATTACGACGCGGCGGACACACCTGGCGCGTCTGCTCGAGCCCCGAGCGCCGCGGCCGGACCTACGCCTTGCCGCCGTGCGGAGGCTGCGCGGGGAGGGAATTTCGGCCGGAGTATTCGCGATGCCGATCGTGCCCTGGTTAACGGATCGCGAAGAGGATCTCGATGCGCTGGCGTGCGGGGCTCGGGATGCGAACGCGGAGTGGTTTGCCGCGAGGGTTCTCTATCTGATGCCGGACTCGTGGAAGACCTTCCTCACTTTCCTCGAACAGAAGTTTCCGAGGCTCGTGACGCGATACCGCGAGTGGTATGGCAGGAACGTGGATGCGCCCGAAGCTTATCGCCAGCAAATGGCCGCGCGTGTGGAGAACCTGCGCCAGAAGTATAGCCTTGGCTCGCGGCCCCAGACGCCCGCGGCGCGGTCTTGGCATTCGCCGCAAATGCAGCTCGGTCTGGAGAAAGCCTCGGATTAAAGGAGGACAGCAATGTCGAACCGAAGATCGCGAGGGAAGCGTCCTCGCCGCTGCGCCGCAGCAGCAGTGGCCACAGTTACGAGTTTGCCGGTTGAGGAAAAGCCGGTGTGGGGAGTGAAACTAAAGACGGTGTCCACATGGACGCTGGTCTTCGCACTACTGTGTGTGGCAGCATGTGCGGCTGGACGCCCGCCCGCGTCCGAGGCGGGAACAACCGCCATTGCTACCGCCAAGGGAGCCCTTCATGTTGCTCGGACTGCGAACCGCCGCGTACCAAGTCAAAGACCTCGACAAGGCCAAGGCCTGGTACAGCAACGTCCTGGGTATACAGCCATACTTTGATCAACCGTTTTACGTGGGGTTCAACGTCGGCGGATACGAATTAGGGTTGGTGCCGGATGCGAAGTGCGCATCGGGGCGGCAGCCGGCGGGAATCGCCTACTGGGGCGTCGAGGACGCGCAGGTCGCCTACCAAAGGCTGATCGAACTTGGGGCCACGCTGCAAGATCCGATCGAGGATGTGGGAGACGGGATCTTGATCGGCGCGGTCCACGACCCGTTTGGCAATACGCTCGGCGTGATTCAGAACCCAAATTTCAAGATCATAGAAAAGTGAACGAACGACCGCTTCAAGGTATGATGATGCGGGGAGCGTCTTTTTCAGCCTCCGCCGGAAGAGCGAATCGCGCGGCGAGGAAGCCGAGAAACGCGCGCGAACGAGAGCGGCCGTTGGTTTCTTGCCTGGCGACACGTAGCAGAAAGACTAGCAGGTGGAAAATGTCAGCATCTCTCAACGCGGGAATTCTGGCGCGCCCGTCTTCATTCCTCCGGAATTCCTGCAGGCACTCCGCAAGTCGCCCGTAGAGGGCCCGCGAGAGCGGCGCATTGGGCGGCTTCTCGTAATAGATTCCAGTTCCCAGCGTGCGAAGGGTTTCGGCAAGCGCTTCGATCGCGGAGCAAACAGCCTCGTCGTTGAGATCTCTGTGCTCGATTTGAAAATTCAGAATTGCCGCGGCAAATCCAGTGATCACCGGCCAGCGTTCGTAAACGAAATTCTCCCGAACGGAAATATCACGATAGGGATATTCGTCCGCCCTCAGGGGCCTCCGATGTTCTGTCTCGTAACGGTGTGCCGCCGTAAGATGCGGGCAGTCGGACGGACAGTCAATCGTCACTTCGCGTTCGCGGCCACAGCAGATGGCGCAGATTTTCTCTCCCTTCGCGGGACAATAACGCTTCGGCGGCCTCTTTTCGCAAATCGCACAGCTCATCCGCTCTCCTGACGGTTGGTGAATGCGACTCGAATTCAGATGACTACACTACGGGAAGAGCTCGTGTGGGACAAGCAGGTGAGGAGAAATTGCGTCGGGCCTTCGCAGTCGATTTCGTTGTGCCGATCAGGACGCGACCGATTGCTGTGCGGACGGTGCGGACGGGATCCGTTGCTTTTCGAATAATGCGATGCTGTTGAGTATTGTTTCGACGACCGCGGCTTCACCGATCGTCGAATTAACCATCAAGTGGAAGCGGTGCCGATCGAACCATTCGGCGCCGAAATATTGCTTGATGAAAGCCGCGCGATCGCGGTCCACCGTTTCCGCAAGCTGGACAGCTTCCTTCTCGGGCTTGCCGCCGGCGCGCAGCCGCCGAACCTTTTCGCCAAACGGAGCGGAAATAAAGACATGAAAGGTGTCGCTCCGGCCTTGGAGATAATAGGAGGAACCACGGCCGACAATCACGCATTGGCCGCGATCCGCAGCCTCCTTCACGACGCCCTCCGCGACCTCCCTGATGCACTCAGCGTCAGCGATCTTCAGTCGCGGAGCGTTCAAGCTTCCTTCGTGGCTGCCTCGCATAAAAGCCATCAGCAGCCGGTGGAACAAGGGATCTCGCTTTTCTTCGCGTTCCTCGATCACACGGCAATCGCACTCCATGAGCCGCGCGATTTCGTTGGTCAGCGCCTGATCCCACAGCTTCCAGCCCAGGCGCTGCGCCACCGCGCTCGCGATTTCCCCGCCGCCGCTGCCGTATTCGCGCTCGATGGTAAGCACTCGAATCATGGATTCGTCCTCCGCAGCCCGCCGGTCCGTATGGAGGGAGCACGGAAAATGCGAGCCTACCATATCGCGAATTCAGCTTCTACTCCATCACCACGCGGCGTCGGCCGGGCTCGTTCTTCTTCAATCCGAACGAAACCACAAACATGATTGCCGCGGCCACGGCCAGAATCACGAAGGTGTCGAGGTACGCGAGAGTCGTCGCCTGGGCGGTCACGTTCCGAAAGACGATTGCGTACGCCTGCGTCGCCGCCCTTTCGGTATTCATGCCCGACGCGGTCAAGCGTGCCGTCAAGCCCGCGACTTGCCTGGCAAGGCTGGGCCGACCCGCCATGACATCCGCGGCCAGGTACACTTGATGGAACTGAGACCGGCGCGCAATCAGCGTCGTGACCATCGAGGTACCTACGCTGCTGCCGAGGTTGCGCATGAAATTCACCAGACCAGCGACGCTGCCGCTTTTCTCCGCCGGCATTCCGACATAGGAAGCCAAGTTGATGGGCACGAACAGAAACGCAAGCCCAAACACTTGAACGAGACGAAGCACGCTCGCGCTTCGAAAGCTCACCTCCAGGTCGAGTTGACGACTGGAAACGTACATCCCAATGGAAAGAGTCAGCCAGCCAAACGCAACCAGATAACGGGCCTGCACTTTAGACGAAAGGACTCCCACGACGGGCATCAGAAACAGCAACAGAAGGCCGCCCCCGGAAAGCACCAGTCCGGCCGACTCCGCCGTGTAACCCATCAGTGACTGCAGGAACAGCGGCATCATCACAAGGCTGGAAAACAGCAAGATCCCCAGCACGAACATCATGCCGTTGGCGGCAAGAAAGTTCAGATTCTTGAAAAGCCGCACCTCGACGATCGGGTGCTTGTAAAACCACTCCCAGAGCACGAAGGAAACCAGTCCGGCGGCCGCAAGGATTGCCAGGCTGAGAATGAAACGCGAGCCGAACCAGTCGTCCTCTTGCCCCTTATCCAGCATCACTTGCAGGGCGCCGATGCCAAGCGTGAGTAGGGATATGCCGATGTAGTCAAGCTTCACTCCCGCGCCCGATGCACGCTTGACCCAGGGAGGGTCTTCGACGAGGCGATAGACCAGGTACAGCGCCAGAATGCCGACCGGCAGATTGATGAAGAAAATCCAGCGCCACGTGTAATTATCCGTGATCCAGCCGCCGAGTGTGGGTCCGATCGTTGGCGCGATGATCGCTGTGACGCCGTAGAGCGCGAAGGCCAGCCCGCGCTTTTCCGGGGGGAAGGTATCCGCCAGGATCGCCTGAGCCATGGGCTGAAGCCCGCCACCGCCAATCCCTTGCAGGATCCGAAAGAAAATAATGGCTCCGAGGCTTGGCGCGATTCCGCACAAAAGGGAGCTCACGGTGAAAATGACCAGACAAATCATGAAAAACCGTTTGCGGCCGACCACGCTGGCAAGCCATCCGCTGATGGGCAGCACGATGGCATTCGACACGAGATACGAAGTGAGTACCCAGGTACTTTGATCGTTCGTCGCTCCGAGACTGCCTGCCATGTAAGGAAGCGCGACATTCGCGATGCTGGTATCAAGCACCTCCATGAAGGCCGCCATCGCGACCACCACCGCAATTAACCAGGGATTGAACTTTGGCACCCACACGGAGGCGGATGCCGCCCCAGCTGTCGCTGTCGTGTGGCCGCTTGGCGCTTTGCCGCTGGTTTCAGGGCTGTCTGCCATGGTTTCGACGCTGGGGATTACAACTGTTCCGCTCGGAGAATCGTCAGGCAGTCTGCGCTGACTGGCGCTTACTTCAGAAAGACTTTAGGTTCGACGGACATCCCGATGCGAAGAGAGTGGTCGGAGTTCTCTCCGGGATTGAGCACGATTTTCACGGGAACCCGCTGCACGACCTTCACGTAGTTTCCGGTAGCGTTTTCCGGCGGGAGCAAGCTGAGCCGTGCGCCGCTCGATCCCGAGATGCTGTCGACATGTCCCTGGTAGACCCGGCCGTTTGAATCAGCTTTGATTTCGGTGCGCTGTCCGGGCTTCATATTTCGTAACTGCGTTTCCTTGAAGTCCGCGGTGATCCAGATGTCGTCCAAAGGAATCACGGTGGCCAACTGCTGTCCGGGCTGGACGTTCATGCCCACTTCGACATTCTTGATGACCACGCCGTTTGCAGGCGCAACGATCTGCGTGTACTGAAGATTCAGTTGGGCTTGCTCGAGCGCAGCTTGCTTTGCCTGCGCGATTGCTTCGGCAGAATTGGCGCGGTCTCGCACGGAAGCGACTTGATTGGGGCCTGTCTGCGACGAACGCAAGTTCGCCTGGGCAGTCGCCAAGCGGCTCCGCGCTTGCGTCACTTGCTGTCCGGCGGCCGATGCCGCGGCTTTCGCTCCAGCGACTCCCGCGGCATTCGCCGCGGCGGCCGCCACGGCCTGATCGTATATCTGCTGGGAAATTTCCTGCTTGTCAACGAGCTGTTTGTAACGCACGAGATCGTTCTGAGCCTTTACGTCGTTTGCTTGCGCCTGCAAGAGTTGAGCCTCGGCCGCGTCGAGTTGTTGTTGGGCCGCCGAAATTCCGGCCTGGGCATTAGCGATGTCCGCTTCCGACGACGAGACTTGGCTCGCGGTATTGATCGAAGTGACCGGAACGTTGATGCTCAGGGATAGGGCGGTGGCCTGGGCGTCGGCGACGTTGGCGCGAGCCTGATCCACCGCGACCTGGTAGTCGCGGGGGTCGATTGTAACGAGGACGTCGCCCGCATGGACGTACTGGTTGTCGTCCACATTGACCTTCGCGACGTATCCGGAGATTCGTGCGCTCACCGGCATCACGTGGCCGTCAACCTCGGCGTCGTCGGTTGACTCATAGCTCGAAAAATAGCGCCACGCGAAGAAAATACCCACGATCAAGACGAGCGCCGCGATGATCAGGAAAAGGCGGGTGCGCGGGCGCTCACGCAAGTATTCCGATGCCCGAGCTGCGGGAAGCTGCTGCGCCGATTGCGTTTCTGGCGCGGGCGCTTTTTCCGGGGGAGCAGCGGCTGAGGAGTCGGGTTCGTTTTTCTCTGCCATGTCTTAGTTTCCTTTGAAATACTCTTTCACGCCCTCTTCCGCGAGGCCGAGGGCGCGGGCAAGCGAGATCTTGGCGTAATTGTCCTGATAAAGACTCGAAATGTAATTCTCGTGAGCGCTGGCGACGGCTTCCTGCGCTTGCACCACTTCCACGGTATCGGTGACGCCGGCGCGGAAGCGGTCGCGAGCCTGCACGAGCGTCTGCTCCGCGAGGTCGATATTGCTCTGGGCCACGGCGACCTGTTCCTCACCGGATTCGACGTTGAGCAGCGCGGTGCGAACGTCCGCGTCAACCTGGGCGCGCAGATTCTCAAGACGCTGCCGGCCCTGTTCGAGGCGCGCGTCGGCTTCGAGGATATCGCCATGCACGCGCCCGCCCTGAAAAATCGGGACGGTCAGCGTGCCGCGCGCATCAAAGACCCCGTGTGTGGCCACGCTTGGAATCGTTCCCGCCACACCGTAGTCCGCGCTCACCGAAAACGAAGGCAGATAGCCTGCCGCAGCGGCCTTGCGCGAGTATTCGGCGGAGCGAACGTCAGCGAGCGCAGCCTGGAAATCGGAGCGGGACGCGTACGCACGCCTGAGGGCGTCCTGAACCGTCATTCCCGCGAAGGGCTCGTACGGCGATTTGTCCGCGATCTCAAATTGCTGCCCAGGAGCGAGGCCAATCACGCGCCCAAGGGTCAGCTTCTCAATCGCGAAATCATTCTTGGCTTGAATCAACTGCTGCTGGCGAGTTTTCAATTCCACTTGCGCTCTCAGCCCGTCGATACCGGGCGAAGTGCCAGCCTTGACCTGATCGGAGGCTTGATCGTAAAGCGTCTGCGCGGTGTTCACCTGCGCATCCACGGTTTCGACGCGGGCTTCGTCGGCGATTGTCTGTAAATACGTGTAGCCAACGGAGAGAATGACGAGGTCACGCGCGTCTTTGTACGTTGCCTGGGACGATTTCAGATTCTCCGAGGTCGCGTGCAGGTTGTTGATCGCCTTCCAATCCAAGATGGATTGCGTCAAATACGCGCGCGAATCGAAATAACCAAAAGGCCCGACGACAGACGGGATTGTAAACCCCGCGCTGGGGGGGAGTTTGAATGAGAATCCAAACTCGGCAAGATCCACCTGAGAACCATTGACGTATGAGGAGGTGGTCAGGTTCGGCAGCAGCGAACTCAGCATTTGCCAGCGGCCTCCGCGAGCCGTGCGGACATCTTCACTCGACAAAAGGAGGCCCAAATTCTGCTTCAGGCCGCGAGCGAGGGCATCTTTCAATGAAAGTTGCAAGACTCCAGGTTCCAGCTTGGCAGGCACGCTACCCGAGAAGGAATTCTGCGGGAGCCCGGCTCCGGGGGCGGTGGCGACGGCGGCGGACGCGGCGCCCGAAGGCGGCGCCTGCGCGCGGGTGGATCGGGCCGTCAGCGGAAACAGCGCGACGAACATGAAATATAAAATCGCCAATCGTCGTGTCACGGGACCTCCTTCTCTGGGCCATCCCACTTTGGATGATGCCGTGGTCGCAAAAGGCGCAGCGATTTCGCTTGAAATCCCTTCGGCCCCGCGCTGTGTTTCATGTTCGAGCGCCCCGGCGATTCTTGACGCTCTTGCGTTTTGCATCGGCAAGCAGGCTTGGCAAGAACAGGTCCCATGCTTCCTGTGCCGTACCGCGCAATGAGGAGTCCGGGTGCAAGGCCCAGGCGAGTGTGATTCCCAGCAGCACGATCTGAACGAGTCGCGCCAACTCCGCAGCCGATTTGTCGCGCCGCACTTCGCCCCTCTGTTGCGCGATGGTGAAGATTTCCGCCAGAAGCCTCCGGCCAATCTGAAGCCTCTTGTGAAGTTCCGCGCGGACCGGTGCGCACGATGCGTGAGCGGCGTAGATGGCGCGGAGCAGGGCGGGGTTCTCCGTGGAGTGGCCGACCAGGTCGGTCGCCAATTCTCTAAGCACGGGCAACACGGGGCCTTTCTTCGCGCGCTCGACGGCGCGTTCGACCGACGCAAGGCGTTCGGCGCCGAATGTGGCTAGGACGTGTTCTTTCGTCTGGAAATAATTGAAGAAGGTGCCCTTGCCGACGTCGGCCGCTTCGGTGATGTCCTCCACGGTCGTTTCAAGGAATCCGCGTTCGGCAAACAGGCGGAGCGCGGAACGGAAAAGGCGCTCGCGGATTTCCGTGCGGTGACGTTCGCGGCGGCCGGCTTGCGGCAGGGCTCGGTGACGCGTGGCCGTTGTGGGCGATGCCATCGACAACTCCCGATATGACCGATACCCGAATACGACTATAGGTCATAGTTGGGTGAAGGTCAATATCTGCCGTTCGACGGAAGCCCAAGGAACCGAACGGATTTGGTGAATTGTCTGCGCCGGAAAGTTGCCCCTCGGGCGCAGACAGTGGCCGCGTGAACTACTTCGAAAGGTTCTTGGGGCTGTGCTGGTTCAGCGTCGCGGTCAGAGACCTCGCGGCCGGTGGAACAGGGACGGCGCCGTGGAGGGCAATGTCCTTCGACGGAAGCTTCCTGCCGTAGACGCGTTCGTTTGCGTCGTCATCGGGACGGAGAGTGGAGCCTTCCAGCGAGATGCCGGCGAACAGGCCGCGCGCGCGGGAATACGTGAGAACTTCAGCGCGCATGGCGACGTCGGTGTCCGCCTCCGCGTCCCGGCCTTTGGGTCCGGCAGCGGCGGAAGCGTCCGCCCCCAGCTTCACCTTGCTGCTGAGAATAGAGCCAGCGCCTTCCCTATTCATGATCAACAGGACAAAATCGGTCGCCTGAGCGCCGATCTGAAATCCGAAGCTGCCGCCTTCGAGCGCCATCATGGTGGGAGCGCCCCAAGGACCTTCAAAGTTGTCGCCGCTGCGGCAAGTCATGGCGCCTCGGCCGTAACTGCCGCCGACGATAAACGCTGCCTTGAGAACCGTGGGGATCACGACGATGCAGTCGGCCTTGTCAATGAGGTTTTGCGGGATGTCGTCCGGAATATCTAAAATCTCTTTCATCACCTGCCCGGCGTTGCGAAGACGATCCTCGTCCTTGTCCTTATCGTCGGCGCGGACGGGGCTGCACAGGAACACCAGGCCGGATAGGATCGAAGCGAGCATCAACGAGATCAGTTTTCTTGTCATGACGGCATCCTCCAGTGGGTGGGTATCCATAATATGTGTTTCGGGTGGCGGAGCGCAACCCCAGCTCTCCCGCGCGAAAGGCAGCGGCATCGCGCGCGGCCTTGCCATATAATTGGGCGCTTTGAAAAATATCGCACTTCGGATCGCGGCGCTATCGACTGCAGCCATACTGCTCCCCGCAATGTTTGCCGCGCACGGGAGTGCGCACAACGTTTCGCGAGCGAATGACGCCCATGCGACGGAGGTCGGAAAATCGCGCCCGGATGTGGCTCGGTTTCGCGCGCGCGTCGAAGCCGTACTGGGACAAGGAAACGCGGAGAAGCTCGACTGGGGAATCGAAGTCGCCGATCGGGATACGGGCGAAACAATCTACGAATGGAACGGCGATCATTTTTTCACGCCGGCATCGAATGCGAAGATCGTGACCACCGCGCTCGCGCTCGCCACGCTCGGCGCTGACTACCGATTTCACACTACCCTGGAATCGAAATCCCCCGTGGGCAGCGACGGCCGCCTTGCGGGCGATCTGATACTGGTGGGGCGCGGGGACCCCGATCTTTCGAACCGCCGATTCCCGTATGTCGGCAGAGGAGATCGCGTCGGCGCGGTCGAAAAGGTTTTGGCCGAGATGGCCGATGAAGCCATCGCGAAAGGACTTCGCGAGGTGGACGGCGACATCGTGGCCGACGATAGTTATTTTCCCTACGATCCGTACCCGGCGGGATGGAGCACCGGCGATCTGTTTTTCGCGTTCGCTGCGCCGGTTAGCGCCATCGCGTTCAACGACAACACGATTTCGGTCCTGATCGAGCCGGGCGCGCGCTCCGGCGATCCAGCGGTAATCCGGACTGAGCCGGTCGCAGGGCTCGCCATGTTCACCGAAGAGATCACGACGGGCCCGCCCGACACGCCTTCGGATTTCGCGGTTGTCCGCCAGCCAGGAGCTGGTTTCATCCTGCTCCGCGGCACCATCGCGCTCGGACGCACGCCCACAAGAGTTGACATCGCCATGACCGAGCCTGCTGCGACGGCCGCGCTCGCGCTCAAGCAACTGCTCGAGGCGCGCGGAGTGCGCATCACGGGCACGACTCGCGCGCAACACGCTGCACCGCCTTATTCCAACGTCGCGGGCGAGCCGGTCATCCCCGATGCGATGCCTGCGCTCGCGGCGCCCCCTCCGGTGACTTTGGCAGAACACATTTCCGAGCCTCTTTTGGAAAGCATCCGCGTCACAAACAAGATGAGCCACAATTTGCATGCGGAGCTGCTGCTGCGCGCGGTGGGGCGCGAGAAAATAGGCGTGGGCTCAACTGCCGCAGGGCTGAAAGCGGAGCGCGAATTTCTGAGGACGGCTGGAGTCACAGACGGCGACCTTTTGCTTTCCGATGGTTCGGGACTCGCGCGCGACGACCTGGTAACTCCGCGCGCAATGGTGACGCTGCTGCGGGATGCCGCGCGGCAGCCGTGGGGCAAGGACTTTCTCTCGACGCTGCCGGTGGCTGGCATGGACGGCACGCTCGAGGGACGAATGACCGGCACTCCAGCGTCTGGCCGAATCGAGGCGAAAACGGGCGAGATCGAACACGTTCGTGCGCTTTCCGGCTACGCCACCACGCTGCGCGGTGAATCTCTCGTGTTCGCGATTTTCTATAACAACAATCCGCAGCACGGCCTGGGCACGGTCGCCCCCGTTGACGCCATCGCGACCGCTCTGGTGGAGACGCTGGGGACGGAGCCGCGCGCCAAGAAGAAATGAGTCGGCAAGCCCAGATCGTTACTGTTTTCGGCAGTTCGCGGCCGCGCGAAGGCGATGCGCACTACGCCCAGGCGCGCGCCTTGGGCGCTGCACTCGCCGAGAAGGGTCTTGTCGTTTGTAGCGGTGGATACGGCGGCGTGATGGAAGCCGTTTCGCGCGGCACGAAGGAAGCGGGTGGGCGAACGGTCGGGGTAACAGCGGAATTTTTCAAAGGGCGCGCCAATCGATGGGTCGACAAAGAAGTGCGCGTGAAAAGCTGGCAGGCACGGCTTTTCGAACTGATCAAGCGCGGACATGGTTATGTGACGTGTCCAGGCGGCACCGGAACTCTTGTTGAGCTCGCCGTGGTCTGGGAAATGCTGAATAAGGGCGCGATGAGCAGGAAGCCGTTGGTCATGCTCGGAGATTTCTGGCAGCCGGTGATTGACCGCGTGCGCGAAGTCGAGATGGGGCATCCATCCCGCTGGGCCGAAAGCGGTGAGCCGCTGGTGCGCACGGCGCCCTCTGCTGCCGATGCAGCCCGCTATCTCGCCGATTATTTCCAGACGCGCTGAAGCGCGGACACTTTTCGGGCCACGCTGATTTCCCACACCTAACCGGGCTACAATCCATCTTGAGGTTTCCGTGTCGCGTCCCGCAGAGGAACTTCTCGAATTCGACAGGCTGAAGGACATCGTCAGCCGCTCGACCACGTGCGTGCCCGGCCGGCGGGCCATCCAGGCGCTTGAGCCGCAGCAGGATGTAGCCGCGCTCGAAACCGAGTTCGGGCTGATACGCGAGACAATCGCCTATTTGCGCGTGGGTTCGGAGCTTGGGTTCGGCTCGCTGGCTGATCCGGATGCGTGGCTTGCGCGAATGGGTATGCCCGGGTCGGTGTTGGTGTCCCAGGAACTCCTCGATGTCGCCTCGCTCGCGGAAAATGCGGACGCGGTGCGGCAGACTTTCAAGGGCGAGGTTGCAAAATATCCGGGCCTCGCGGAACGCGCCGCGGCCCTCGCAGATCTAGGTTCGCTTTTGACGGCGATTCGCCGCGCAGTCGTGCCCAACGGCGAAATCAGCGACGACGCTTCGCCGCAACTGAAACGCATCCGCGCGAACAAGATACAGGGGCGCACCACGATTCAGCGTTCGCTCGAAAAGATCCTGCGGGCGCGCGGAGAACCGGCGGGCGGGGATTACGTCACGCTCCGGAACGATCGCTTCGTGATTCCGGTGCGCGCCGGGGACCGCCGCGGCGTGCCCGGAGTGGTTCATGCAGCCAGTGCCACCGGACAAACGATCTTTGTGGAGCCGCTCGAGGCGATTGATCTCAATAATCGCCTGGTGCAATTGGACGAGGACGAGACTGCGGAGATTGCGCGCATCCTCGAGGTGCTTACCGAGCGCGTTCGCGCGGAGCGGGGTCCACTCGAAGCGGCGGCGACGTCGATCGCACATCTGGACTCGATCCTCGCGCGCGCTCGGTTCGCGCGGGAGTTTGATTGCGTGGTGCCGGAGTTCACGGCGGGGAATTCGCTGCGACTTGACGCGGCGCGCAATCCGGTGCTCGAAGCGACGCTGCGGCCGCAGGGGCGCAAGGCCGTCTCCATGAGCCTCGCGCTCGGCGGCGACGAGACGGGAATGGTTGTCAGCGGGCCGAACACGGGCGGAAAGACGGTGTCTCTGAAAACGGTGGGGCTCGCCGCGCTTTCCGCGCAATCGGGAATTCCTGTGGCGGCCGAGCGTGCCGAGATGCCGGTGTTCGACCGCGTGCTCGCGGATATCGGCGACGAGCAGTCCATCGCCGCGGATCTTTCCACCTTTTCAGCGCATATACTGAATTTGAAATCCATGCTGGAAGTGGCCACGGAGCGATCGCTGATCCTCGTGGATGAAATGGGCACGGGCACCGCGCCGGAAGAGGGCGCCGCGCTCGCGGTGGCGCTGCTCGAGGAGTTTCGCGCGCGGCGCGCGCTGACGCTGGCGACGACGCACCACGACCGCCTGAAGGCATACGCCTCGACAACGCCCGGGATCGTCAACGCCGCGATGGAATTCGACCAGGTGAATCTGCGGCCGACCTACCGGCTGCTGTTTGGCGTGCCGGGAACGTCGAGCGGGATTGAAATTGCGCGCCGGCTGGGATTGCCCGCGCGCGTGGTGGATCATGCCAACGCGAGCCTGTCTCCGGAATCACGCGAGGCACGCGACCTGATCGCCTATCTCCATCGCAGCCGCGACGAAATGGAAGAGGTGACGCGCCAGGGCCGCGAGGAATTGGCTCAGCTCGAAGCCGCGCGCCGCGAGTTGCAAACCGAATGGGTCGAGCGACAGAAGAAGCGTATCGCGGAGCTGGAGAAGAGTTTTCTGGCGACGCAGAAGCGGCTGGAGAGCGAAGTCGCGAGCCTTGCAGCCGATATCAAAGATCGCGCGCTGCGATCGCAACTCGAAAAGCAGTCCGGGCGGCGTATGGGGAAGCTCGGCTCCGAGGCTCGCGCGGTGGCCGATGCCGCGGTCGTTGATACGCTGGCCGCATCGCAGCAGGATCTCGGCGTGGGCATTGCTGCGCCCGCAAAACCCGTGGCGCCTGAGGCGCTTTCCTCCGGAGTGCGCGTGCACGTGAAAGGATTCAGGCAGGCCGTCGTGTTTCGCCGCCACGATGGACGGATCGCCGAAGTGGAGGCTGGTCCGCTGCGAATGAAGATTCCGCTGACGGATCTTGTGCGCATCGAGGGCGAGGCGGCTTCCCCAAAACCAAATGCTGCTGTGGTGGAAAGGCCGCGCGGGATCACCGTTCGAACGCAGCCGAGCGACGAGCCCGCCGGCGAGGAAATCAACGTGATCGGCTGCAGTGTCGAGGAAGCAACCCGGCGCGTTGATAAATTCATTGATGAGGCGACGATTGCGGGCAAGCCCAGCGTGCGCATCATTCATGGGCACGGAACAGGCGCGCTGCGCCGCGGGCTGGCTGAATTTCTGTCCACTCATCCGCTGGTCGAGAAAACTCATCACGAGGCGGAGGATCGCGGCGGCACGGCGATCACGGTGGCCGAATTGAATTCGTAACCGTATGGTGTTAAGAGAAGGGCGGGATGGCAGAGGCCGGATCCTTCGCGGAGAAGGTGAAGCAGCAAGCGGACATCGTCCGCGTGATAGGGGAGTACGTCCGCCTGAAGAAGACGGGGCAGAATTTCACAGGGCTGTGCCCGTTTCATCAGGAGAAGTCTCCGTCGTTTGCCGTGCATCCGGTGCGGCAAATCTATCACTGCTTCGGGTGCGGCGTCGGCGGCGACGTCTTCAAATTCGTGATGGAAATGGACAAGTGTCCGTTTCCCGAGGCGATACGAATCGTCGCCGAGAAATGCGGGATTCCCGTGCCGAGGCCGCGCGAGCGTTCACCGGAAGAGCACCGCGAGAATCAGCAGCGCAGCGCGCTGGTGGAGATGCATCGCGAGGCGGCCGTATTTTTTGCGCGCCAGCTCAATGAAGGTCACGAAGGCAACGTCGCGGCGGGATATCTCGAAGATCGCGGTTTGAATCGCGAGGCCATCACGCGCTTTGGCCTGGGATGGGCGCCATCATCCGGCGACGCGCTGCTGCGCCAGTTGAAATCGAGATATCAGGAAAGGCTGCTCGAAGCCTCCGGCCTGTTTTCCCGCGACCAAAGCGGGCGATTTTACGATCGGTTCCGTCGCCGGATTATGTTCCCGATCGCGAATGACGGCGGCAAGGTCATTGCCTTCGGCGGGCGCGCGATGGGCGACGACATGCCGAAGTACATGAACTCACCGGAGACGCCGATCTATACGAAGAGCAATGTTCTCTATCATCTGGACCGCGCGAAAGAGGAGCTGCGAAAAAGCGACTTCGGCATTCTCGTCGAAGGCTACATGGACGCGATCGCCGTGGCGCGCGCGGGAATCACGAACGTCGTCGCGAGCTGTGGAACGAGCCTGGCCGAGCCGCAGATAAAATTGCTGGCCCGGTTCACGCATCGCGTGGTGGTGAATTACGATCCGGATACGGCGGGCCAGTTGGCTACGGAGCGCTCGCTCGCGCTGTTGCTTGAAAAGGAATTTGACGTGCGCGTGCTGGCGCTGCCGGGCGGAGCCGATCCCGACACATTCCTGAAGGAGCAGGGAGCCGAGGCCTACCGCAAAATGCTCGCGCAGGCGCCGCCGTATCTCGATTACCTGATCGGGCGCGCACGGCAAATGGACCGTTCGACGGCCGCGGGAAAAGTTTCCGCGCTGAATTTCCTGATGCCTTACGTGCAACGGCTCCCGAACCGGCTCTTGCGGTCGGAATGGGCCACGCGAATCGCTTCGGAATTGCGCGTGGACGAGCCCGTGCTGCGCGAGGCGCTGCGGCGAGCGGCCAATGAGCGCCGCAGCGAAGTGAAGCCCAAGGCGGAGCTGCTGACTCCGGTGGTGAAGCCTGCCGAGCGGCAACTGATCCGGATGCTGATTGAAGCCACGGAATTTCGGGAAAAACTCGCGCACGAAATCATCTCGAGCGCCCTGCATCGCGGGTTAGAGAGCGAAAAAATCCTGGAACTGCTAATCTCCAAGGTGGGCGAAGCGCCCGATCCGACCACGCTGGGCGCGTCACTGGAAGAGAAAGACCGGCGGTTGCTGTTCGAGATCCTTTTCGAGAGCTCCGGCGACGCAACATGGGAATCGGCGGAGAGTTGTCTGAGCGTCCTGCGAAGCCTTCGGGACGAGGTCGAGCTCACCGCACTCCAGCAGAAGATCGAGTCCAAAGCTTCCCCGAGCGAACTGAACCGCTTGCTTACCCAGCGTCTGGAACTACAGAAGAAACTAGCGCAACGCTAAATGGCCTCAAAGCTCCCGTCCATTGTGATCGTCGGACGCCCCAATGTGGGGAAGTCCACGCTGTTCAACCGCCTGACCGGCACGCGGCGATCGATCGTCACGAACGAGCCCGGAATTACGCGCGACCGGATCTACGGAATCTCCCATTGGGAGGGGCGCGCTTTCGAAGTGGTGGATACGGGCGGAATCGTACCGGAGGACAAGGCCGGAATTCCGGGCGAGATTCTTCGCCAGGCGCATGTGGCGATCGCAAACGCGGCTCGCGTGGTACAGGTGGTGGATGGCCGCGAAGGTCCCGTGCCGCTCGATGCGGAGCTGGCGCAGCTGCTGCGCCGCGCGGGCAAGCCTCCCGTGCTCGCCGTGAATAAAGTGGATTCTCCCAAGCAAACGGAATTAGCCGCGCAGTTTTACGAGCTAGGGGACGAAGTCTTTCCGATTTCGGCAGAACACGGTTTCGGCATTGATACCATGCTCGACGCTCTGACCAAGGATTTTGCGCTGGGCGAGGCGCCCGAGAACAGGCCAGATGTCCACATCGCCATCATTGGGCGGCCGAACGTGGGAAAGTCCACTCTCGTGAACCAGCTGGTGGGTGCGGAGCGGTCGATTGTCTCGGCGGAGCCGGGCACCACGCGAGACGCGGTGGACACGGTGGTCGAGCGCCACGGCAAGACCTATCGCTTCCTCGACACGGCCGGAATCCGGCGCAAGGGCAAGACCAAGCTCATCGCCGAAAAATTGAGTGTGATCATGGCGCGGCAGCACCTGGAGCGCGCGGACATCGCCGTGATCGTGGTGGATGGGTCGGTGGGTGTTACCTCGCACGACGCGACCATTGCGAGCTACGCGGAGCAGTCGGGCCGGTCGGTGATCATCGCGATGAATAAATGGGACCTGGCACTCGAAGCCGCGCGGGAAAAGGCCGCGAAGGAAAAAAAACACGGCGGCAAAGGATCGGGGGGAAATCCCAGCAAGCTGCTGGCGGATTACGAGCCCATCGTCCGAGAGAAATTCAAATTTCTCTCTTTCGCGCCCATTGTGTTTCTTTCCGCGCTGACGGGCGAGCGGGTCGAGAAGCTCTACACGGTGATTGACCGCGTCGCGGAGGCGCGTCATCGCCGGATCTCCACTGGCGAACTGAATCGTTGGCTCGCAGGTGTGGACCTCGAGCGGGGTACGTCACCGGCGAGCCGCAAGGTGAAAATCTACTACGTCACGCAGGCGACGACCGGCCCGCCGACGTTCGTATTGTTCACCAATCAGACCAAGCCGCTGCACTTCAGCTATCAACGATTTCTCGAGAACCGCCTGCGCGAAGCGTTCGATTTCACCGGCACGCCCATTCGGTTCACCCAGCGACTGAAGAAAAGCTCGCTGCGCCAGGACCCGAATCGAGAGCCGCGCCGCATCACGAAGCACGAGCCTCGGCACAGCGACACGCGCAAGTGGCACCCCGAGAAGAAAAAGCGCGACCGCACCTGATGACGCAGTGGCCACGCCTGCGGCCCGTCAGGGGTTGACACCCCGCGAAATCGGCCTAGGATACTGACAACCATGGCAAGTGCGGCCCAAACTGCGCAGGAACTCCCGGAAAAGGGTCTTTTCCGCATCGGAGAAGTGAGCCGTCTCACTGCGACGAAGACCTTCGTTCTGCGCTACTGGGAATCCGAGTTTCCCACGCTGCAGCCCGTGAAAAGCCCCAGCGGTCACCGCCTCTATCGGCGCGAGGATATCGAAACAGTCTTCGAAATCAAGCGGTTACTTTACGAAGAGGGCTTCACCATCGCGGGCGCGCGGAAGCATCTCGCGGATCAAAATGGAGGCAACGGAGCGTCCGGCGAGCGCGGTGAAGCACACCGGGAAGTGGCACGCGCCGTGGAAGCTCCTGCGAAGCATGCTCCGGTATCACGCGCTCACCGAAAATTTCTGCTCGATCTCCATGAAGAACTGCTCGCCGTCTTGACCCTTCTCGAACGCGAGTGATACGCTCCCTAGCGGCCCACGTGAGTGCGATGTGGCGCCGATCCGGTCGGGACGTAGCGCAGCCTGGTAGCGCGCACGCTTGGGGTGCGTGAGGTCGCTGGTTCAAATCCAGTCGTCCCGACCATCTCTTTTTGGTCTCATCGCAACACTCTGAATTCGTAAGATGAGTGACTCCCCAGCTGTCTGGCGCCGATCTAACATTTGGCGAAATCTGGCAATCCTAGCATGCGTGGAGTTTTTCCCCTGAGTTACTCCTCGCTGAGATCGTCGCACGATATTCCCAGGCGCCTGCTCGATTCAGCACGATCGTAATAGTCGGGATGATCTTTACGATGTCAACCGGTCGAGAGGCAGCGAGGTGGCCATGCCCTGGCGCGCGTGGAGTGCGCAAACCGACGTACGTCCAGGCTAAGAGGATGCGGCTGCGGAGTCTTCATGCAGGTTCGCGGGAACGGAAATCGGCAGAATGGCTTCGACGAGGGTGCCGGTTTCGTCTGACTTGATATGGAGCTGACCCATCTGTTCCCTGATCCGTTCGCGCATTCCGGCAAGTCCGACTCCGCTGTCGGCGCCGGTTCTCAGAAACTTCACCAGCGCGCCGCGAGGCATTCCTTTCCCGTAATCCCGAACTCGCAAAACGACGTTGTCGCCCGCCGTGCGCAACGACACTTCCGCATTCGAACTCTTGGAATGCCGGTGAACATTGGTGAGAGATTCCTGAAGAACGCGAAACAAAACAAGCTCGGTCGCCTGCGGGAGGCGGACAAAATCCTCAGCAATATCGATGGAAAGCGTGATGCCGCTCCGCTGGCCAAATCCCTCCAGGTACCATTTGACGGCGGAAGAGATCCCCAGCTCGTCCAGAAGCGGAGGGTGCAGCAAATAAGAGACCGTGCGGGTTTCCGCAAGCGCTTCTTCGAGCACTTTCTCGGTTTCCACCAAAATTTTGTCGGTCGGATTCCCCTGTAACAATACCGCCAAGTTCATTTTGGCGAGCGTCAAAAGCTGACCCACGCTATCGTGCAATTCCCTTGAAAACTTGCGGCGCTCCTCATCTTGAAGCTTCAGGAGGCGAGCGCTCAATCGGCGAGTGTTGCTCTCCATTTGATCCCGGTTCGTGAGTTCCGCCCTCAGCAGCCGGTAGTGAATCCAAAAAAGCAACGCGGACACGGCGAACGCTCCAAACAACATGCAAAGGACGGCCACGAAAAGGTTTTCAGAAACGGCCCGGCGGATGCCCAAGAGTTTTTGTTCTTCGCCCTGCATCTGCTGGACGATGCTCGCCACTTGCGAAGAAGCGTCAACACCACCCAGTGTGAAACGGTCCTGCGCCCCCTGATCGGCGTGACCGGACTTTTGCAGCGCCACCGAAGCGTCCAGGAGGGAGATTCGTTGATCGACATCTTGATCCAATTGATCGCATATCTGCTGCTGAGATGGGTTGTCGCGCGTCAAATAGCGGATATGCTCGAGCTCTGCGCGAACCTCGCTTTTCGATGATTCGTACTGCGGCAGAAACGCTTCATCGCCGGAATGAACGTAGCCGAATCGCGCGCGCGCGACGGAAGACAGCGAGGTATTGACCTCACCGAGAGCAGCGTACACTTCGTAGCTATGCGCCGTCCAATGAGCGCTACTGACGAGCTGCTGGATGGTGATCGAAACGGCGACTCCGCCGAACAGCAGGAGGCCCAGAGCCAGAGCAAAGGCGAGCCGGGCTTTTTGGGCAGGAGACATCTCACGCTTTATAGCGGAAAAATCCGCCTGAACACACAGGTATCAAGGAGTCTCTCCGAGGCGCTCTGGCGCCGCTGCCCACTGGAAAATCGTCCGGCACCCGGCAGTGCCTTGGTGGGTTCGCGGCATTACTGCTAAAGTATTCGCTCCGGGTGAAGCGGGCTTTCTCGGGCAGCTCGTTGCCGACGCCAGAATTCTCCATGCCGAATATTCTAATCACAAATGACGATGGTATTCATGCCCCGGGTCTGCGCGCACTCGTCGAAGGGCTGAAGGGTTTGGCGGAGATCACGGTGGTGGCGCCCTCGCGAGAACGCAGCGCGGCGGCGCAATCGCTCACCTTGCGCCAGCCGATCTATTGCGACCAGATCGCCGAAGGGGAATATTCCATCGAGGGCACCCCCGCCGACGCGATGATTCTGGCATTCCATACGCTGCTGAAGGAAAAGCCAGACCTAGTCATTTCCGGAATCAACCGCGGCGGCAATCTCGGAGAGAACATCTATTACTCAGGTACGGTTGGCGCCGCCATGGAGGCCGCGATCAATCGCGTGCCGGCCATTGCGGTCTCGGTGGCTTATCGGGGCAGGGAATTCGATTTCGCGTCGGCAGCGCAATTCGCGCGAACTCTCGCGCCGCTGGTGTTGCGCGAAGGGCTGCCGGCCGGCGTGATGCTCAACGTCAATATTCCCCAGGACTGGACCGGAGCCGTGAGGATCACCCGGCAGTCGTCGAAGATCACGCGCAATGTGCTGCAGCCCGGAACCGATCCGCGCGGCCGGCGCTATTTCTGGTTGAGCGAGCAGCAGTTCACCGAAGGAATCGATCCCGACACCGATCATGCCGCCATTCGCGATGGCGCCATTTCGATCACGCCGCTCGAAGTGGATCACACGCATTCGCCGTCCCTCGAGCATCTGGCGCACTGGGCGAAGAGGCTCGAGGAGTCTTCGCGGAGCTGACGCGCGCAATCTTTCTGATCAGCGGTGTGCTATTTTAGATTTCCGTCCCTCAGCGGCTGAAGCCGCATTACTTTTGTGACGAGTACGGCACGACTGCAGTCGACCCCAGACGAAGACCATGTCGAAAAAAGCTGCCACCGCCAAAGCCGAGGAAATGACCGTAGAAGGAATTTTTGGCCCTGCCGGCCTGCTCGAAAAGCGCCATCCGGGTTACGAATTTCGGCCGTCGCAGCTCGCCATGGCGAAGATCGCCGACGAGGCTTTCGCGAAGCACCAGCACGTTGTCATCGAAGCCGGCACGGGCACCGGCAAGACGCTGGCGTATTTGATTCCCGCGATTCGCAGCGGCCGCCGCGTAGTCATTTCGACCGCGACGAAGTCGCTCCAGGAGCAGCTGTTCCAAAAGGATGTGCCCTTCCTGCAAAAACATTTCGCTCCGAATCTGAAGGCCGCCCTGATGAAGGGCCGCGCCAACTTTCTCTGCCGCCAAAAAGTGCACCAGATGGAAGGCCAACCTGTCGTAAAGGGGATCGACGAGGTGGATTGGTTCTCGCAGATCCGCGATTGGGAAAAGCTGACTGAGACCGGCGACCGCAGCGAGCTCACGTTTCTGCCCGACGACGCCGAGCTGTGGAATCGCATTGACGCGCGCAGCGACCTCTGCACCGGCAAGAAGTGCCCCGAATATCAGAGCTGCTTTATCACCGCGATGCACCAGCGCGCGCAGGAAGCCGATCTGATTATCGTCAATCATCATCTTTTTTTTGCCGACCTCGCCCTGCGCGAGGACGATTTCGGTTCCATACTGCCGGAATATTCCGCGGTCGTCTTCGACGAGGCCCACGAAATCGAAGGCGTTGCGAGCGATTATTTTGGCCGCCAACTTTCGAGCTACCGCTTTGAGGAGCTCGGGCGGGATGCCGAAAACATGCTGCGAATGCTCGAGATTGAGCCCGCTCCGCTGCGGCGCCAACTCGGCCGGATGCGCGAACGTGCCCGCAGCTTCTTCGAGCGTTTTCCCGAACGCGAAGGGCGATACTCCTTTGGCCCCGCGGAACGAAGCGCGTTTCTCGATCAGAATCGCGAGGAGTATGACGAGGTCGCATCTGCGGTGAGGCGAATCGAGGCCGAGCTTTCGGCGCTGGCCCCCAAGCCGGAAGAGGTGGTTGCCATGGCGCGGCGCGCCGCCGAAATGCGCCGCGAGCTGACGTTCCTGCTCGAAAGCGACGAGAAGGGCTACGTCTATTGGTACGAGCGCCGTGGCCGTGGGGTTTTTCTTGCCGCCACACCCATTGACGTAAGCGAGATACTCCGCGAAAAGCTGTTCGATCAGTTTGACACGGTGATACTTACGTCCGCGACGCTTGCCGTCGGCGGGAGGTTCGACTACCTAAAGCAGCGCCTGGGAGTGTTGCCGGCGAACGAGAATGTGCTGCCACAGGAGTTCGATTATAGTACGCAGGCGCTGCTCTATATGCCCCCATCGCTGCCGGACATCCGGCAACCTACTTTTGCCGCGAGCGCCGCCGATGAGATCACGCGTCTGCTCGAAATTTCACAGGGCCGCGCGTTTTGTCTTTTCACAAGTTACGCGCAGATGAGGGATCTGTTCGAGCGCGTTTCGGGGCGATTGAAATTCCCTTTTCTCCTCCAAGGTTCCGCCCCGCGCTCGATTTTGCTCGACCGGTTTCGCACGACTCCGAACGCGGTACTGTTCGCCACGTCCAGCTTTTGGCAGGGCGTGGATGTGCCCGGCGCACAACTGTCTTGCGTGATCATCGATAAGTTGCCGTTCGCTGTGCCGAGCGACCCCGTCGTCGCGGCTCGCGTACGCGCGCTGGAAGAAGACGGCCGGAACGCGTTCGCCGAATACCAGATTCCCGAAGCGGTCCTCGCGCTCAAGCAGGGCTTCGGCCGTCTGATTCGCTCGAAGACCGACCGCGGCATTCTCTCCATCCTCGATAACCGCATTCGGCGCATGCACTATGGTAAAATTTTCCTCGAGTCGCTGCCCGAATACACAACCACGGAGGACCTCGCGGAAGTTGTGCGATTCATGGACGAGCGCGCGGAATAGCGTCGCTTGCGCTGCGGTCGTCATCTTCGAGCGCAGCGAGACAAGGGGCGCGCGGTTCACGAGACCCAAGGAAACTTCATGTACGAGATCAGCGTTGACGAATCATTTGCCGCGGCACACAACCTGCGCAATTACCATGGGAAGTGCGAGGACTTGCATGGCCACAACTACAAAGTTCGCGTGGTGCTGACGGGCAAGGAGCTCGACGCCACCGGCCTGCTCTATGATTTCGTCCACCTCAAGCGCGTGATTCAGGAAGTGATTGGGTCGCTCGATCACAAGTATCTGAACGAGCTTCCGCCATTCGACACCTTGAACCCTTCGGCGGAGAATATCGCGCGCCACATCTACGACCGGACGGCAAAGCAGCTTCCGCAGGCACCGAATGCAGCGGGCATCGCCAGCGTCACGGTCTGGGAGACGGACACCAGCGCGGCCACGTATCGGGCCTAGCTAGCGGCAGCGCTCACACGGAACGGGCTTCGGAAGAGAATCACGCCATGGTAATCACCGAAATCTTCAAATCCATTCAGGGCGAGGGTACCCGCGCGGGATTGCCCTGCATATTCGTGCGCCTCACGGGCTGCAATCTCCGCTGCACCTGGTGCGACACCGCCTATGCGTTTCACGGCGGGACGAAGCGCAGCGTTGACGAAGTTCTCGCCCATGTCGGCATTCTTGCGGGTAATGGGCGCGTTTCGCTTGTGGAGATCACGGGCGGGGAACCGCTGCTCCAAGCCGAGACGCCTGCACTTGCCGAGAAGCTTCTCTTCGCGGGCCATACCGTACTGATCGAGACAAGCGGTGAACGATTTATTGGCGTACTGCCGCGCGAGGTCATCAAGATCGTGGATGTCAAGTGCCCCGACTCAGGCGAGCCCGAATCCTTTGACCTAGCCAACCTCGACGCCGTGAGCGGGAACGATGAAATCAAATTTGTGATCGCGAGCCGCCGGGATTATGATTTCGCGCGCGATTTCACGGCGCGCCACCGGCTGGCGGAGCGCGTACACCAGGTGTTGTTTTCCGCCGTGTTTGCGGACCCGGCGGGAAGCTGGCCGGGGTTGGAAGCGCGGGAACTCGTTGAATGGATCTTGGCAGACGGATTACCGGTCCGACTCGGAATGCAGCTGCACAAATTCGTTTGGCACCCGGCGATGAAGGGAGTCTAGGCTCCGGCGATGGCGGAGAAACCCAAGGCGGTCGTGCTGCTGAGCGGAGGAATGGATTCCTGTGTTACCACTGCGATTGCGAGTCGGACGCACCGTCTCGCGCTGCTTCACGCCAGCTACGGCCAGCGGACGGAGCGGCGCGAGCGCCGTGCGTTCGACGAAATTGGAGATTTCTATGGAGTGCGCGAAAGGCTCGTAGTTCGGTTCGACGCGTTCGCCCAAATCGGTGGTTCCGCGCTCACCGACGCGCGTATCGAAGTGCCTGAGTCGGGCGCTGCACTTGCACCGCGCGCGGGGATTCCCGTCACGTACGTTCCTTTCCGCAACGCGCATTTTCTGTCGGCTGCCGTGAGCTGGGCGGAGGTCATCGGCGCGAGCGCGATTTTCGTGGGCGCGGTTTCCGAGGATAGCTCCGGCTATCCCGATTGCCGTCCGGAGTATTATCGGGCGTTTGAGGCGGTGATTCGCGAGGGAACGCGTCCGGAAACGCATATTGAGATTGCGACGCCTGTGATCGCCATGAAGAAGAGCGAAATCATTCGGCGCGGAGTGGAGCTTGGTGCGCCGCTGGAGGGCACCTGGTCGTGCTACCAATTTGATGACGAAGCTTGCGGTACGTGCGATAGTTGCCGGCTGCGCGTTCGGGCGTTCGATGAAGCCGGGTTGCGCGACCCTATCGCCTATCGGACCCGAATTGCGCGATAATGGGTTCCGCGGGGGATACCGCATTTCTCTTCTTGGGGGATAGACAGATGAACCGACTAGCTCGTGCCTTGATAGCGCTGATTGTGGTCCTCGGATGTGCCTCAATTGCGGCGGCGCAGAACGCGCGTGTCACCGGTCAAGTATTCGATCGCGACGGGAAACCGTGGGCGGGCGTCACGGTGGTTCTCAAGAGTGAAAACGGACGAAGCTATACGCTCAAGACTGACAAGGACGGAAAATTTAGCCAGATTGGCTTGGGCATCGGATTGTACACGTTCACCTTCACCAGTCAGGAAGGCGGTTTGAATTATTCCGAACAACATCAGCTCGCCGCCGGTGAAGACAACGACTTCCCAGTCAACTTCAAAGATATTCTGGCGAAGCAAGTCGCAGCCAATCCGGACCAGCAAAAAGCAGCGCAAGATCAGGCGAATAAGTTCAAGGACATGCAGACGCACTTCCTCGCGGGCCGGGCGGCCCTCGATGATTGGGAGACCGTTCACAAGCAACTCGCCACCACACCGGCCGATCAGCGAGGAGCCATCCAGGACAAGCTCACGGCTGATAGTAAGACGGCCATCACGGAATTGCAGGCGGCGGAGGAGGGAGTTCAGGCGAAGGATGTAAAGAACCACGCGGTGGTGTGGTCGAACCTCGGTCAGGCTTATGATCGCGCGGGTCAATCGCAGGAAGCGGTTGATGCGTACCAGAAGTCCATTGATCTGCAGCCCAGCGCGGGAGTCTACGGCAGTCAGAGCACGGCTCTCGCGAATCTCGCAGTCGCGCAAACCGATCCGAAAATCGCTCAGCAGAAGCTCGCCGATGCCGGCAGTGATTGCGATAAGGCGGCCACGCTCGATCCGGCACCTGGGTCAGCCAAAGCGTGCTGGAAGAACATCGGGATCGTTCTCAGCAACAAAGGAGATCTGAAGGACGCGATTCCACCGCTTCAAAAGGCGACCCAAGCGGATCCGAAAGACGCGCAGACGTGGTATCTCCTCGGGAGCGCCTACACGGGCACGATCGATTCCAAGCAGGAGGGCGACAAGATGACCTACATCATCCCTCCGGGAACAAGCGACGCCTATCAGAAATGCGTTGACGCCGACCCGACCGGGCCGTATGCGGCCCAGTGCAAGACCATGATTGATACCCTGACCACGATGGCCGGTGGCGACGCCACGAGCGTGGGGGTGAGGAAAAAGAAGAAGTCGTAGGCCGATCTCGGCAAGCCACCGCAGTTTGCTGCATTCGGAAATTCGAAATTGTCGAATTATGCTTTTTGGGCAATTTGCTCGGGCCACCTCACCCCTCGACCCGAGCGCACGAGAGTGCTATTCTCTCGCAGGCAGCTCTAAGGACTGTGGTGCACGACGTGGATTCCAACCAGGCAAGTACCCAGCGCAGGCGCAGTGAACGGGTCTCAAAATCTGTCCCGTTGATCGTTCGCGGAATCGATCTTCTGGGCCAGCCATTCGAGGAGCGTACCTCCACGCTCGTTCTGAACCTCAATGGATGCCGGTACTCTTCGAAGCATCACCTGCCGAAAAACACCTGGGTCACGCTGGAGCTGGTTCAGGGCGAGCAACGCCGCAACCTGCGCGCGCGAGTCGCGTGGATTCAGCGGCCCCATTCGGTTCGCGAGTTTTTCCAGATCGCCGTGGAGCTCGAAAGCGCCGCGAACATCTGGGGCATAGAAGCTCCGCCCGCTGATTGGAATGTGAATGAGGCGTCGAGCCTTGCGCCCGCGGAAGGCATGGCAGAACCGAACGCACGGATTGCGGAGGATGCCGGCACCGATGCAGTACCAGAAGCGATAGAAACCTTTGAGGAAAGAGTGCCGGCCGATATGACGAACCCATTTTTCGAATCCGCGTCTGCTTCTCCATTTTCACCGGCGTCGCCCAGCGAACGGGAGCCGGCAGGCGTGGCGGAGAGCCCGCTTCTGCGCGAATGGAACGCGGAGATCGAACGGCAAGCAGGCCGGGCGGCCGACGCTGCGGTCGCGCGCGCCGTGGAACATATCCGTCACACCGTGGAAGAGTTTGAACAGACGCATAGGGACGCACGAGGAAGCTTCTCCTCCGAGATGGCCGCGAAGCAGGAAGAGATCCTTACCGGGCTGAAATCGCAGTTTGACGGCGGCCTCCAGCAGGCTCGCGAACTTATTCACGAACTGGACCGAAAGGCACAGGCGCTCCACGCGGAAAGCGAAGCTGCACTTGAGTCCACCGACCGAATAGCGCAGGCGCGCCTTCAATTGGATGCCGCCGAGACGGCGCGGGCCCAGCAGCAGTCTGCGGAGAGCTCCAAGGAGATGCTGGCTTCGAGCGAGAGCGCCGCTTCGAAATGGCGGCAGCGCATCGAGTCCGAGATGGCTCTGGCTCAGGCGCAGTGGAACGAACTCCTGCAATCGTCGCTCGATGGCAGCATCGAGCGCCTGGTAGAGCAACTTTCGGGGCGATCACAAGAGATCCTTCGCGGCACGGAGCAAAGGATGTCCGAGCGTTTCGCGGAGCTTCGCCAACCTCTTGCACAAATGTACACGGAGGCGCGCGACACTGTTTCGGGCTTGAAGTCAGCGCTCGAACAGGAGGTGGGGCGCGCGCGTTCGTCGCTTTCTGAAATCGAGCAGGCGGCGAGCCGTATGAAAGAATATTCGGCGCAGCTGGAGGCAGCCAGCCACGACACCCTCAACGAGTTGCATCGTCGCCTGGAAAACATCCTCGAGGCCCAAACCGACGAAATGAATCGGCGCGCCGAACTCGCCGCGGCGGGCGTGCCGCAGCGTCTTTCGCCCACGCTCGATTTCCTGGGCAATCAATTCGTCGAGCGCACCATGGCGGAAGTGGAATCAAAGCTCACGCCACGCGTCGAGCGCGTCCCCGAATTGCTTCGCGAACTAGCCAACCGGGAGATCGAGCTGGAAGACAGCCTGCGCCTCCATCGCGAGCGCCTCCGCCAGGTTTCAGAGAACAGCCAGCGGGAGGTGGCCGCACAGGTCACCGCTACCATCGGAAATCTTCGCAACGATTTCGAAGGTGCACGCCAAGAGGCCCTGGCGAAATGGAACGAAGAGCTCGACGCCAGCGGCGTTCGCGCCTCTCACGCGGCCGCGGAGTCCATCGGCAAATCGTCGGAATGGTTTCAGCAGGAGTCGCGCGCCCGTCTGCAGGTGTTGATTGAGCAGGCGCTGGTTGCGGTGGGAACCGGCTTCCAGGAAAAGACGTCCGAGGCCGCGCACCAGTTTGAGGTGCGGCTCGACGAGCAATCCACCGGCCGCCTCACTGAAATGCATCAACAGTTGGATCAAATCGCCGGCGAAATTTCCGGGCGCACGCATTCGCAACTCGACGAAGCGGCGGAATCCGCGGCAGCGTCATTCGGCCAGGTCCTTCGCGGCATTTCCGACGAGGAAGTCGGCCAATTTGCGAGCCGCAGCCACAGCGCGATCGACGAGCGGAAGCAGGAGCTGCAGGATTTCACCGATCAGCTCGTGCGCAGTCTCGATGCGAGCGCGACGGCGCTCGTCGATCGTTTCCAGACGCAAATGGTTTCGCAGCGCGATGCCAGCGTGGTCGAGGGTCGCAGCGCATTGGCCGCCGAATTCACCGCCGCGCTCAATGGATACCGCGCCGAACGCGACGCGCACGACAAGGCTTGGGCTGAGAATTTGGATCGCGTGAGCGCTGAAGCCGCGGCGAAATATCAAGACCGTTTGGACGCAGGCTGTGATTCCTGGATCGTTTCGTCCGTACGCCGGCTCAACGAGCACGGGCAGAACGTGATTGAATCCCTCATGCGTTCGGCGGATCAGGCTCTGCGCGATTCGTGTTCCAAGGTTTTCGACGGGCTTTCCGAGATGATGAGGGACCGCGCGACAAACGCCGCCGGAGTGGCGGGGTTTGGGCCTCCTCCGAATCGCGATTCTGGGGAGACTCCCGGGCCGCACAACCTAGCGGCTTCGAAGGGCGCGAACGCCTAAGCGCACGCGGGACCGCCGTCCATAACCGCAGTTGATTGCATCAGCCGGCCGCAGCCTGTTTTTCTCCCGCCGCTTCTCTTGCGGAATTGGCCACGTATGTAACTTGCTCGTTCGTTAACCGCGGATGAATCGGCAGACTGAGCACCCGGTCGCAGGCGCGCTCGGCGCGAGGAAACGTTCCAGGCGGGAAGCCGAGGGAGGAATATGCCGGCTGAAGATGTACGGGCTTCGGGTAGTGTATGACGGTCTCAATCTCTCGTGCGGCAAGCTGCGCGACCATCGAGTTGCGATTGTTCACGTAGATGACGAACTGGTGATAGACGCACTCGTCGCGAGGATCGTCCACGGGAATTTCGAGGCGCGCACCGGCGAGCACGCGGCGGTACTCGCGCGCGATTTCCTGCCGGCGTCTGGTCCAAGCGTAAAGGTGGCGCAGCTTGATTCGCAGCACGGCTCCCTGTAAGCCCTGCATGCGAGCGTTGTAACCGACAAACTCGTGCTCGTAACGTGCGGTCTGGCCGTGGTTGCGCGCCGCGCGAACAAACTTGGCGATTTGGTCGTCATCGGTCGTTAGCGCGCCTCCTTCTCCGTAGGCCCCCAGATTCTTCGTGGGATAAAAACTGAACGCCGCCGCATGGCCCAGCCCGCCGACGCGGCGGCCGCGATAGCGCGTTCCGTGCGCCTGGGCGGCGTCTTCGAGAATTCGAATGTTATGGCGGGCGCCGATTTCGCGGATCGCGTCCATGTCCGCCGGGCGCCCGTAGAGATGAATCGGCAGGATCGCGCGAGTCCGGGGCGTAATCGCTCGCTCGATAAGATTGGGGTCGAGATTCGCTGTCGTCGGTTCGATATCCACGAAGACCGGCACAGCACCGCAATAGGTGATCGCCTCAGCGGTGGCGAGGAACGTGTTCGGGCTGGTAATCACTTCGTCGTCGGTTTGCACGCCGAGCGCGAGCAGGCCCAGATGAAGGGCCGCCGTTCCAGTGCTGAGCGCAACGCAATGCTTCGTCCCGCAGAAGTCCGCGAACTCCCGTTCGAAGGCTTCGACTTCTTCTCCCAGGACGAACGACGACGTCTCGCAGACGCGATCGAGCGCGGGCAGGATTTCGTCCCGCAGCTCCGCGTACTCCGCCTTCAGATCCAGAACAGGAACCTTCATTGCTGGTTGCCTCGCGACCGTCCCAACGGCCTAGTGTACACGATGCGGCGCGGGCAGAGGCGCTGCCGAAGGGGCGCTTGTTCGCTGTCCGGGCCCACGGTGGGCTTGCTAGGCTTTCAACGCACCCAAAATAACCCGCAAACGGGTTGCGCGCGATTGGTATGATGTGAGTAGCAGGACCGGTCGTCGGCCGAATGAACCGGGATGGATTCACCGCTCGCTTGCATGATGCGTTGTAAACCCCTTGGAGCCCTCGCACCCGATGGCGAAGGAAAAATCGAAGGCCGACCGTCGGCACCAGCGCATCGCGACGCCCAAAGGCGTCTGGGTAGCGTGGCAAGACGGCAAGCAGCAGAACGTATCTCGCGTACGCGATCTAAACGTGGGCGGACTTTTTATTGCCACACCTACGCCGCTGCCCCTCGGGAGCGTCGTTACGATATTGCTGTCCGTGCCGGAAGGTGAAATCCGCAGCCGTGCCATGGTCAGGAACGTCATCCCCGCAGAAGGGATGGGTGTTCAGTTCACCGAGATCACCCATCAAGATCAGGCGCGTGTGGACCGGCTCGTCTCGCGCCTTCTCAGTTCCGAATCGGCTCCGCCGGCCTAGTCAGACGGTTTTCCGCCCTCCTTCGCGTATGGCGTAGTGAAGGAACCCCCTCCGGCCTAAATAGTGTTGCCCGGGACCGGTCCTGCAGTTAAAATCCGCCCATCGGACTTTCAAAAGGAGTTCCTCAATGAGCGACGATTTTGTCCCCGGGCAGCGCATCGGTGACTACGAAGTCCTTGGAGTGCTCGGCGCCGGAGGAATGGGCAAGGTGTACAAGGTCCGGAACGTAATCTCGGACCGCGTCGAGGCGATGAAGGTTCTTCTCGCGAACCTGGCCGTCCAAAAGGATCTGGCCGATCGGTTCCTGCGCGAGATCAAGCTACTCGCCAGCCTGAATCATCCCAATATCGCCGCGCTGAACACCGCACTGACCCTGGACAATCAATTGGTCATGATGATGGAGTATGTGGACGGCGTAACGTTGGCGTCTCGCCTGCAGCAGGGAGCGATTCCTCCCGCAGATGCGGTGAACTACTCCGAACAGTTGCTAGGAGCGCTGAGCTACGCGCATAAACTGAATGTGATTCATCGTGACGTCAAGCCTGCCAACATGATGCTGACTCCCAAGGGTGTGGTGAAGCTGATGGACTTCGGCATCGCGCGCCCGAACAACGAGGCAGGCATGACGGTCACGGGCACCACGCTCGGGTCGTTGAACTATATGTCACCTGAGCAGGTGAGGGGCGAGCCCGTCGATCAACGCTCGGATCTGTATTCCATGGGTGTTTCGATCTACGAGATGGTGACCGGACAATTGCCGTTCCGCGGGCACAGCAACTATTCGGTGATGTCCGCCCACTTGCAGGAGCTGCCGCAGCCTCCGATCGTCCTTCGCCCGGATATGCCCAACGGACTCAGCGATATCATTCTGATGGCCATGGCCAAGGATCCGAAGGATCGATTCCAGTCCGCGGAAGCCTTTTCGAACGCGCTGAGAAGCGTCGTGCCGAGTCCCGCTGGTGCTGGAATCGTCAGCCCCATCCCTGGGACGGTGCGAGCGCCGCAGGGGCCTCCTGCGGGTTCGGCGCGAGTTCCAGTTCAGGCGACCGTGCCGCTCGCGGTTGCGGCAGCGTCACAGGCCGCGCCTCCGAGCAGCCGCCGGGGCGTTTACATGGTGCTCGGCGCAGTCATCGCCCTAGCCATTCTCTTCGCTGGGGGTTTCTATATTCCGCGCATTATCAAGACCCATGCCAGCCCGGGCGCTACCAGCACGCAGCCAGCTACCGCAGCGGATGCTCCTGTGGATATCTCAGCTCCTCCGTCAGACGCCGTGACCGCTCCAGCCGTGCCCGCTGCGCCGGAACCTGCCGCGCCTGCAATGCAAATGAAACAAGAAGATCCGGCCGTTGCAAGGGCTCGTGTGGAGGCGGAACAGAAGGCGCGAGAGGAAGCTGCCCGGAAGGCCGCCTTACTCAAGGAAGCGGAGGATCAAACCGATCAATTGCAGGCTCGTTCCGCAGCGATTACACAAAGCCTCGATAATCTGAGGCGTGCGCAACAGGCACAGGGATATGGACTGCGCGGAGATATCGTCCAGGCCGAGCAAATGATGCAGGTCAATCTTTCACGGGCCCAATCAGCCCTGCAAGCCGGAAATGTTGACCAAGCGAAGGAATACTTGGACAAAGCGGAAACCCAGGCAACGACTCTTGAGAGGTTCTTGGGCCGCTAGCAATCTGCGCTAGATGTGGGTGAGCGTGCCGGTGATTTTCGTTCGGCGCAGCGCCCAGCCGAACACGGCAAAGGAAAGCGGGATCAGCACTGCCGCGAACCCCAGCAGCGCCGCAAGCGACGGCAAAAGCTGACTCCAGCGCACTCCGGCAAGTAGCGCGGCACGCATCCCATCGAGTGAGTACGTGACAGGAATCATCCGCGCGAGCAATTGCAGCGGTCTTGGCAATACCGATACCGGGTACATCATCCCGCTCACCAGGCTCGACACGCCCAGCACGATCCATTTCGCAGGATTTCCTCGCTTGAACAGAATCTGATAGCTCGCCGAAAGTATCCCGAGCCCCGCGAACGCGAGAATCGAAGCCAGCAAAATTGCCAGCGCACCGAACCAGTTCGCTCCATGCGGCGCGAAACCAAAAAATATCGCGGCGATACCCAGATAGACGCAGGTGCGCAGCGCGAGCGCCACGAATGGATACACCGCCGAACCCGCGATAATCACCGGAAGCGGCGTCTGGGTAACCAAGAGTGCTTCCAGAGTGCGGTTCTGCCGCGCCTCCTCCAGGCTGGAATCGAACGCGGTCATTGAGACGCTCAGGTAATCGAAAAACGCGAACCCGACGAGCGCGAACGTGAAATAACTTCGCCCGGCAGGAAGGGCGCGCTCGAGCTGGGGGCTGTCCACGAAGCGCGATAGATAGAAGAAAGTCGCGACGCCGAAAAGTTCTTCGATCGTTTGCGCGATCAGAGCCAGCCGATAGCCCCGCGCGATCAGGAAGTCGCGCCAGAAGAAGGCTACAATTTTGCGCAGCGTGCGCGCGGTGTTCATTGCAATCGCCCCCCTGTCGTTCCCGGGCGAAGGATGCGTTCAATGGCTGCTTCGAACGTTGCAGCGCCGGTTGCGGCGCGCAGCCGGGGCGGCGAATCGCACGCGACCATTTTTCCGTGGTCGAGCAGGACCACGCGGTCGGCAATCTCCTCGACCTCAGCGAGCGTGTGGGACGCAAACAGCAGCGTGGTGCCGTGCCGACGCACGAGGTCGTCCTTCAGCAGGCGGCGAAAATCCGCCGCTGCGAGCGGATCGAGGCTGCGCGTCGGCTCATCGAGCAGCAGGACCGCCGGTCCGTGGAGCAGCGCGCGAGCCAGTCCCAGGCTGTGGCGCATGCCGGTTGAATACGTGCGCACCTGGCGATCGAGATCGGCAGAGAGTCCCATGCTTTCCGCCGAAGATGCGATTTTCGTGCGTGCGTTCGCTCCGGTCAGGTTGTTCATCGCCGCGAAGAACGCGAGGTTTTCCCGCCCGCTGAGCCGTCCATAGAATCCTTCATCTCCGCCGGTGTGGTAGCCGAGCTGCTGTCGCGCGCGTCCCGCGTCGAGCGCGATGTCGAAACCGTCGAGCATGGCGCGGCCTCGCGTCGGCAGGACCAGGGTCGCGAGAATGCGCATCAGAGTCGTCTTACCGGCGCCGTTGTGGCCAACAAGCGCCACTGCCTCTCCGTGCTCCATGGTGAATGACACCCCGGCAAGCGCGCACGCCGTCGGCGGTGCAAAAGGCTGGAGCAGAGAACGCCAACCGGAAAGCGCGGGAGGGAAATACTTTTCGAGGTTTTCAACTACGATCGCGGGCATCCTACGGAGTTATAACCGAATTCACCGGCGGGAATCCAGTTCCAACGCGACGCTCAAAACGGCGGTTCGGAAGGCGGCGTAGCGGAAGGCGATTCGAGAAGGAAGATGGCGTAACGATAGATGGCCAGCCGCGTCGCCTCGCTGATCGGATGCGGCCCGATCACGTCGCCGAAAGCGCGATGAAGTTCGTGCATCTTGTCCTCCGGCAGAACTTCGAGAAGCTTCCCGAAACGATTCTTGGCCAGCGTCACTGGATCGGCATCGCTGCGCGCCCGCTCTTGCGCTGTTGTTGCGCCTCTTGCGGCGGATGCCGTCACGTTCGGCGTCGCGGGGCCAGTGGCGGCGGGCGGCTGTACGGCTGAGGTTGTTGTCGATGCTGGAGGCGCAGGAGGTTTCACGGGGCTCGGAATGGGCTTGACAGCCTTCACCGTTTTCGCTTCGTACTCTTCGTAAAAGTCGTAGCGGAACTGTTTCTCATAGAGCGCGGCGTAAGCTCTCTTGGTGTCGTCGGCGGGCACGGAAGCATCCGCCAGCGCTTTGGCACCGAAATCTTCGAGCGCCGCCTCAAATCGAGCGAAATCTGCACGAGCCTCCCGGGATGGACCTTTGCCGCTCCGCGCAAGGGCCGCAGCCAGGCGATCGGTCCGCGCGTCATAACATTTTCCGTACACCGCGGCCGCGCGCAGAACAGTGGCAGCGGCTTCGGGCGCCGCGACGTGTGCCTTGTCGTTGAAGTCCGCGATCCATTCCGCGGACTTCATTTCGAGGATTTGCACGCACGTCATGCCAAGACGGTCGGGATTGAGCCTTTGCTGGGGCCGGGATGGCGATGGTGTCTGCGCCAATCGAATCGCCGGAATTGTGGCCAGAAGCAGCAGAGATATCGTTGCGCGTCGCATCGACCAAATCCTACTTGAGCGGGACGACGCGCCGCAAGGAGCGACTCTACTGGCCTGAAACTCCTTCAGGGCCCTCGGGGAGCAGAGCGGACGCTCGGGGCACGATGCTGGTGGCCTGCGACGCGACGATGACCCATTGGCCGCCTCGCTTCACTTCCACGCGCGTCAGAATCGCGTGGCGCGCGGGCCGCAGTGAGCCATCGGGATTGTGTTCCCCATGGGAATTGATCAGCACGTGTACGATTGCGATTTCTGGCCTGAGGAATTTGACGCTGGTTTCCTCGGTCTGCCAGATGCTTCCCTTGGCCTTATCGGAATGCAACTCCTCGAGGCTCTGCGCGAATGGCGCGCGTCCTTTGAACCATTCGCCGGCGAGATTGATCGCGTCGACGTCGGGCGCGAAGTCGCGTGACATGGCGGGCACGTCGTTGCTGTTCCAGGCCTTCTCCCAGCGAGCTTCCACGTCGCGGATCGCGTTTTCGTCGGCCGCGCTGCTGCCCTGTGCGCCAATGGATTGAGACAGAGCCGTGGGAAGAAGCAGAAACGAGATCGCCAGGATCGACAGTTTCGTTCGCATGAGATACCTCCAGTACGGGATGGACGCGATTGTGTTCGTGGCGGGGAAGGGAAGTCAAGGAAGCAGGCTAGCGCCGCGGGCTCAGAAGCGTGCGCTCGAGCAGATGATCGATCACGCGATCCAGGCGGCGGCTGCGCGCAGCCGCAGACTTGGCGGAATCAAACCATTGGATGACATGGCGGCGATGGCCGGGCGTGAGCGCTTGAAATGCCTTCCACACTTTCGGATGGTCCTGCAGACCAGCGCGCAAATCGGTAGGTACGGGAAGCGCTCGTGATGCGCGGTCCAATCGAAGCTCGACGCTGACGATGTCGCCCACATCTGCGCCCGCCGCTTTGCGCAGTGCAGTATTGATTTGCATGCGATAGCGCCCAGCGCCGGCTGGAACCAGCGTGGCACGCGCGCGGCACCGATTCACAATTGCGACCACAGGAATGTATTTCGGCATCGCTTGCTTCCCAGTCTTGCTGGCGCCGCCACGCTGCATCTGTTTCGCCAGCGCGCGGGCAGCCTCTTCGGGCACGTCCACATGCCGCAATATCCAGATCGTGTAGATCGTCGCGAGAAAGCGTTGTGTCTTCGTGCCGGGCATCTTTCAAAGAGTATGCGTCAGAAATACAAAAGGCCGCACTCGCTTGTGGCGAATGCGGCCTTTGAATTTAATCCTGGCGGTGACCTACGTTCCCGCGCCGTTACCAGCGCAGTATCATCGGCCCAGCGAGGCTTAACTTCCGTGTTCGGGATGGGAACGGGTGTGACCCTCGCGGTAAGACCACCAGAAACTGGAAATCGAAACTCGATTGAATGCGCGAGTTTCGATGAGCAACTGAAGGAAGTAGGTTCAACCGCAAATTCCGCTAGAGAGTAGCATTTCGCAGAAAAGCTTCATTCCCTCCGCCGCGAGGCCCCTCGTCGTCCCGACGAATCGGGATTTCTCAGGGTAACGCTTCGCGTTGGGAAAGTTTTATGGTCAAGCCGAACGGCCGATTAGTACGGGTCAGCTACACGCATTACTGCGCTTCCACCTCCCGCCTATCAAAGTCGTAGTCTACGACTGGCCTTCTTAGGGGACCGCAGCCCCCTTGGGAAACCTTATCTCGAGGCGAGCTTCTCGCTTAGATGCATTCAGCGATTATCTCTTCCGGACTTCGCTACCGAGCTATGCCACTGGCGTGACAACTCGATCACAAGAGGTCCGTCCATCCCGGTCCTCTCGTACTAGGGACAGCTCCTCTCAAGTTTCCTGCGCCC
>Ga0210398_10000059_pt1 | contig 137246 bp, 122 predicted proteins | sample IncBWC4OmetaG_FD_161047 | JGI IMG/M metagenome (GOLD analysis project Ga0210398, IMG submission 161047) | Forest soil microbial communities from Barre Woods Harvard Forest LTER site, Petersham, Massachusetts, United States - Inc-BW-C-4-O | ecosystem: Environmental > Terrestrial > Soil >... | reverse complement strand
AACGGTCCTCCATGAGTTGGCACATCATCTTGGAATGTCACATCAGAGGATGAAAGAAATTGGTCTGTGACATCCTTCAGAATCATAAGTCCTGATTAACGCGGTGGTCTCAATGGGTCGACGCAACACTCACCCGGAGTCCTATATGCAGGTATTTCAATGGCTAAACTCGTTCGCGAGCGTTGATTCAACAAAACACTGCCCTGTTTAGGTTAAATCGAGTACAGCACAAAAGATCAGGTCCTTTTGAAAAATACTATCGGATCAACAGATTAGAAGGGTGTTGCACCGACCGGTTGAGCCGGCAGCTCTAACCGGAGAAGTGGGTACCGGAACCAAAATGCCGGTAATCCGACTTACAAAGTCTGCTGCACGCTTACGATTACGGACCCTACGGGGCATCTAATTTCAGGCGCGAACGCTCTGCCGTTCGCAACCGCGGCAGTGGACAATTCCCGCGATGATTCGACCGCCCAACACTCCCTAGCGGAGGCTAGCGCAGTTGAGAATTTGCATGTTATTCGTAGCGGACGACGTGCCGCAAATCCTAGCCTTCACTGGCTCGACGATTCTCTGGAACGGGCATTCTTTCCAAGCGACCCGTCTCTCGCTTGAAGGCGTAGGCGAAATGCTCTTGAATTGTAGTTTTGTTGCTGAACACATGCTGGTAGGTGATATTTCCGAAGAAAACGATGGCGGAGTCATCGGAATAATTCCTAACCTCGGTGTCTACGTCCAATGCGTACAAATACCATTGTCCGCCAGCCCCCAGCGAGCGATGCGGCAACTCGAAATCTATCAACTGTCCTTCGTCACTGCCGTTGGATCGACTGATCGAATAATTCGTAACAAATGCCGGAGTCCTACCCATATTAGTTACCTTGAGCTGATACTTAAATTGGTTACCGTCCGAAAGGTCTGCGTCGGAGAGTTCACCTGTCTTGTTACCATCGGGTACATACCATCGATGACCGTGCTTAATGGCTGTAGGCACGAGTTCGGCGATCAACCATGCGCGCTCGCTGGCTATGAGTGCATCAGCACTTGCTTTCGCAGATTCGGCGGCTATTTCAGTAGCTTCGGCCGACTTATTTAGAATGTGAGTTTGCTGCCGTACTTGGATGGCTTGATGATGGATAGACCGAGTCTGGCGCCTTATAGCACTGAGAGTAGACACGGCTACAAATACGCCGCCTATTCCGACGATAACTAGGTAACCCGTGGGCAGGTTTGCAGGAGCAATCAAGCGACAGGAGTAACTCTCATTCTGCGATTGACTCTGCCGCGCGCAGGAGCCGCCCGTCATTTCTTCCCGCCGTACAACGAACGTGAATCCCAGAATCAGCAGCATAAAACACGCACTGATCCACCACCATCCGCCTTTACGCATTCCGCTTTTCTTCATTGCATTAGGTACTCAGTTTTCGATTCTCTCGCATATATGAGCGCCGGCGCGCGTGGCTATGCTGTGATCTTTCCAGCATTCATGGCAGCGCAGCACCATGCGCGGGAGGATAGCACGCGAGCAGATTTCCGGCAGTCATGGATGAGATACGGAGTTGGAACGGGTAGCTAATTCATATTGAGATCGGCATTCCCGAACTTCAGCGTCCAGATTTTGTTTAAGTCGGCTACTTGCGGCTACCCGCGTCACAGGTGCCAGAGGCATCGTTGCGATCACATTCATCTTCGTATCATATTCATTCTGTGCTTGGACCTTGCAATCTACGAGATCGTCATCACCTTTTTGGGTAGACTCCGCACGTTTCTCTTCGCCCTGCCGTGGCAACTTAATACTTGGTGCCTGAATCATGGCCAGTATCACTTCGTCCGGGACACTTGCGGTCTTTAGTGCCTTGAGAGTGGCAGGCGATGTGTCAAATTCACACGCGGACGCCTTTATTTTGGCGATTACGATCTCTTGCGAAAGACCCGCTTTCAACATTTCTAGAATATCAACATTGACCAAGGAGGGTATCCGAGTAATCGCGCCGGCTGAGGAAACAGGTCGCCGGGCTGAATCCGGCGTTGTCATTGTTAGAGTAGCTTTAACGTCTACGTCTGGCCCAGCCAGAATCGTCGTCCACTGTACCCAGTTCTGATAGTCGGTCATAAACATGCGAATGGCGTGTTTTCCCGGTTTCACCTTCACTGCCATCGGGGTCAATCCAACATCAGTATTGTCAATGTTGATGTCGGCTCCAATTGGGTCGGACGTGAGGTGAATCGTCACGAGAGTCCCGGAGCTATTGGGTACGTCTTGTGTGCGGGCGTTAGACGGAACTACTACCCCCAAAACGAACAGCGTGGCAGCAAGGAATCTTAATTCCGGTAGTCTGTAATAAGTCATTTCAGCATCCGGGCGGGTGGAACCGCCACGCCTTAAGTTGCCAGCGCCGGGTACGCTGAGTCGAACGAGTTTGTTGGCTGAGAAGGCAAGCACTAGTGATCCTTTTTATCCTCTTGTTCTGCCGTCACCTGGATATTAAATCCATTCAAGTAATGAGCATCCTTCTCTGACACCTGGATCGGCAGCGCTGCGAAATTTTGCAACATTCCGGCGATCTGCTTGAAGTCACTTTTGTCTGCCTGGATCCCGAGTGATTTGCCATCTTTGGTATCTATCGAAAAATAATGCTCGTGGTGAGGCATCAATCCGACAATTAAGCCCACTCCCAACGAGAGCACACCGGAAACTATTCCTGCGACCCAATGGTGGTAAGCATTTTGCCCGTATCTCAGCGATGTGATGTCGCCTGCGGCAACCGATACCGACTGGATCGGAGAGCACTTCGGGCAGGTCAGTTTGAGAGTCTTGTCCGACACCGTAAGCGAATTGCTCCAGTCTTTTTGAGCCGTATCGGTCATACCCGGCGCAGTAAGCACTCTTAGTTTGCTTGCTGTCTGGGCATACAAAGGTGCGGCAATCAGCCAGGTAACAACCATTAGACCGGCGGTTCTCTTCATAAAACTCCTTTGCCGATGTTGCGTGCGCCGTTGCGCGAGGATCAAGGTTTACGCCGTTTTTACCTATGCGTCAAGAACCGCCCATGATTATGGCGCGACCGTCGTGGCTGATTCCTGGATTGACGTTTTTCTTGTTTAGAATGTATTCGCGGGGGTACCATGCGCGCAATGAAACGCCTAGCCCTACTGGCTCTGGTGCCAGCCATTATTTTCTGTTCATCTTTTTCGCCGCTAGCCAGGCAAGGGACCGGATGCCCTGGTAGCTGCGGTCGGAAATTGGCTAACTGCTCCTCAAGTTGCTACAAGAATTGCCACATGGGTAGTTGCGGCGTTAAACTTTGTGGTCCAGGGCACGCGAATTCTCCATCTAAGAATCGCTTTGATTCGCGGTAGAATCCCGCTATGCCGCGCAAACCCAAGTTGACCGTCGAACAACTGGAACTTGTCGGACAGTTCAACGATGCCGAGTATGAATATTTGAAGTTAAGTTTCGCGCAGGCTGCGAAGAAGGTAGGAACCGTATTCCCCAACACGGCCGCCGGCAGAGAATTCAAGCGCCAAGCCAAAGAAGTATTCGACGGTGAACGCCAGAAGTGAAATGCGTGATTCCTTAACAGACGGTTTCATCGGAGCGGTTCTCGGTTCCCTTATCTCCGCTGCCGTAGTGTGGTACCAGACTCGCCAATTACTAACCGCTGAATCCAAGTACAGACGACAAGATGCTGAACGCGAGATAAGATCACTATCCGTCGCACTGCTAGCGGAAGTTGACGATTTCTACAGGCTCTTCATCCGCGACTTCGTCCGCAAAAACAAGGGCGTTGGCGGTCCTTCCGAAGCAAGCCGCGTGAAGTCGTCTACGTATACAGCCTTCGTAGTTTTCGAGGCAAATGCAGACAAGGTTGGACTGTTTGACGCGGAGACAGCTAAAGCCGTTGTGGGCTACTACGGAACCGCCCGAGCCTACCTAAACACTATGAGCGACTACGGGACGGCTCTTGATCGGTGGGGCTCCGGTGAAACAATAGTACGGGCCACAGCTACGGCATTATTTTCTCAAATAAGAATTAGCTCCGAACTGCTGGTGCCGGCATCAAAATTTTTGTGCGCGTTACTTGCAGAGCGGGCAGGAACTACGTACACCTTTGAGGAACCCTAGCCAACTTGACCGTCCAGCCGTAAACGTCTACGGTTCCGGGGGGTATTCGGACCTATCCAGCATAGCCAGCAACCCAGATTTAGACATTGACGCCATCCGCGCGCGGCTTCGCAATATGTCAGACGCGGACCTGATCATCTTCGGGAAGCAAATGCGTGGGCTCGTTTATCCGTTGAGCTACGGTGGCGACGGCAAGCCGAGCGTAAGCGCGTTCAGCATTCAACTGGACGAAGCGCGGGCCGAGTGGCGAAGGCGTCACCCGCAGACTTCGACCACAGCATGACTAGAGTGCTTTTTCCTCACGATTGAGGCCGCGGTCGTCCATTAGCCCTCTATATCGAAGATCGTACAGTTCTTTGATTTCCATTGCGGTAAGCACGGCATCCCAACCGGCGTGTAGCCGCTGGTTGATGCGCGCACCTTCGAACCGGAAATGCGCCTGAACTTCGGTCAAAACGCAGAGCATTATTCCGATGACGCGTGTCAGGTGCATTGAAATCATCGTGTCTGTGGCGACGTCGAACTTGTTCTGATCGTGATAAGGAACGTCACGCGGCGAGTAGAACGCCGCCGTCGCCATGAGTCCTTGGAACGTCGAATGTGCTATTCCGGAATACTCCTGCCAAAAGCCGTACGTCAGTTGCTTCAGGAATTCTTGGTGGGATGAAAGCGGTACGCCCTCTTTTGTGCGAAGGTAACCGCTCAATGTCGGCCACAATGTCACCCGAGTAACCTCATCCATCGTGGTACCGTCAGCTCTCATACTCAGCTCGATAGATTCACGCCGGCTTTTGATGTGCTTATCCCAGGCGGGATCGCCGCCGTATCGCCTTTCGTCGTTCGAAATAGCCTCCAGGCTTTGCCGGTAGCCGCTTGCACGAAACCTGTACGCGTTCCCTGAATGGTCCAATAACATCGTGATGTTATAGAGCGAATCAATCATGCAGCGGATTAAGGGCAAGGCCGCGGCACTGAACCCGACATGCCAACCGGGATCCTTTGTGCGGTGCTCGTCAGAATTGATGTAAAAGAACAGTTCGTACGTTTTTAGGACGTGACGAATCATCACGTATACATCGACGGCTAGAGACGGAGGCTTGACGGTCTTCACGGCCTCGCGCTGGACTTTGTAGCCGATCGTTTCGGCAAGTTCAGCCAACGGCTTCTGGAATGTTCGTGCGTCAATGGACATCATTTCTTCTTCTTCCTCCCAGGTCGAATGAAGGCGAGGGCCTTCCGGGCGCGCGCGATGTCCTGGTCGGACCAGAGCCGGACGGTGACCCCACCCACTTCAGTGAGCTTAGGGAGTGGAAAGGTCTCAGCCGCGATATGACGTTGCAGGGTCATTCTGCTGACGCCAAGTTTCGCGGCTGCCTGACTGGTTGAAAGACTTTTTTTCATGGGTTACATACCTGTATCACGAAAAAGCCTCGTTGCAAACTGCGTTGCAAGTTGCGTTGCAGATTGGTACGAAAAGAGCCTAAATGGGACCACTTAAAACTAGCCCAAGTCATTTAGGCTCAGTCGTATCGTCCTTTTAGGAAACCGCTGCTCTATCCATCTGAGCTACAGGCCCGCCATCACATTCTAACAGAGGCGGGTCGGGCGGCGGATCGTCTGGCGGCAGTACCCTAAATGGAAACGCCCTCCGGCAAACTTTTGACCGCGCCCGGCCCGAGATATTACCTTGGACACTGGCACGAGTGTAACGGCGCCGGCCCCTTTCCCAATGAGTACAAACCAAATTTCGCTTCCGGAAGTGGGAGTCGAGCAACGCGCCAAAGAGATACGGAGCAACCTCCGCAGAATCGGGCGATATAACTGGTCGCTTTGGGTTCTCGCTGTGGTGATCGCGCTCTCGCTGACGTTTGCAATCGCGACGCTTTCGATGGAGGTGACCTTTGATCCGCACAACCCTTTTCGTCACTTTGGCCTAAGCCCATCTGTGCGCGGCCTCGTAGGCATGGTGCTGCTGTTCAGCGTGTACACTCTCTACCAGCAATTCCAGTTGATGCGGACGCGCAGACGGCTGGCGGAGCAAGTGGAAATCTCAACCGAACAGCACCTGCTGGCCGAGTCGTATCTAAAGCTGGCAATGCTTGACCCGCTGACGGGCCTGCACAACCGACGCTACGCTCAGGATCGTCTGATGACGGAGATTGCGCGAGCGCAGCGGCAGAGGAGTTCGCTGACGGTCCTCACAATGGACGTGGACGATCTGAAGCGAATCAACGATCGCTGGGGGCACGGAGCCGGCGATCTGGTGTTGAAGACGTTTGGCGACCGCCTCAGTAAGGCGATTCGCGGATCTGATCTTGCAGTGCGCATCGGCGGCGACGAGTTTGTGGCGTTGCTGCCCGAGTGCGATCCGAACCAGGTTCAGCATGTTCTCGGCCGCTTGTCCGCGCTGGAAATTCAGATTGAACAGCAGAAGATCTCTTTTCGATTTTCCGCGGGTTGGACAGATTATCAGCCGGGCGAAACACCCGACCAATTCCTCGAACGCGCGGACCACGCCCTCTACGTCGAAAAACAGAATCGGAAAAATCAGGCCGTCCCCGTCGGGTAATGAATTGGGGCTAGATCCCGATGGAGTCGAATAGCGGACCGTTGCTTAGCGATGCGCGGCCGGGGCGTCCTTCTGCCTGCGGTAGGTGATTTCGGTGACCTGCAAATCGCCCTTCTCCGGAACGACCTCGGAGCGCGAAATATACGTATCGGTGTCAACCCGTTGAATGATGGTGCGCTTTGGCTGGCCGTCGAGCGGGTTTTCGAAAATAATGGACTTCGAATCGGCGCTCGCGAGATTCAAGATAGTTGGACCGGATTTTTCCCACTGCACCAACGAGGGCGTAAAGTGCCGAAGATGGAATTTAATTCCATCGGGTTCTTCCACGACGGTGAAGAGTTCCAGCACGAGCGTCTTGTCGTTTTCGGCGAGCTGGAATGTGCCCATCATCACGCCGGCCTTGGGCGCGGTCCATATCTGTTGCGCAACGCGCGGTCCCCAGGAGCCCTGCCATCTTCCGGCGAGCCAAGCAAAATCGGCCAGCGTGGTCTTGGGAGGCGGCGCCGTGTTTGTAACGTCGTCGGCTGCAGTCGCGGCGGAGCCATCGGGCGCAGGAGCCCATGCGGATTGGGTGCCAGCGCCCGTCCGACGCTGGCCGGGCGCCGCCAGTGGAATCGCCGCCAGCAGAAGCAGAGCAACCGATGCGAATCGAATGGCTTGGAGGATGGTCATGCGAAACCGGGGGCTAGGTCCGAACCGCGGATTTCCCCCCGTCCCTATATTAATACACAACCGGGAAATCCCCCCGCGCGTCTTAATAAAGTGGGCTGGTAGCTGGGAACTTGCCTCGGGGGAAAACTTTGACGCCTTCACATGCCTGTACGATAATGAACGTTCGTTACTTACACATGAAAATCGTCCTCAGCGCCACGGTTCTGGCCGGCCTTTTGAGTGCGCAACCTGCGCCAGCGCAAACGTCCGCTCAGGCTCCCGCGGCGCCTAGGCCGGCGACCGATTCCTCCCATGCCGACGCGTACTACTATTTCACGATGGGCCATCTCCAGGAGCAGCAGTACGAGATGACGACCAACGCCGACCTGGCGGCGGAGTCCATCGAGTCTTACAAGAAAGCGCTGGCGCTCGAACCGGATTCCTCCGTGATTTCCGAGCGGCTCGCCGAGATCTACGCGAAGTCGCAGCATATTCGCGACGCAGTAGTCCAGGCGCAGGAAGCGCTGAAGATTGATCCGGACAATGTGGACGCGCATCGGTTGCTTGCCCGCGTCTACGTTCGCACGCTTGGCGACATGAGCGCGGGCGAAGTGCAGCAGGAAAATCTGACAAAAGCTGTTGATCAGTTTCAGGCGATCCTGAAAACCGAGCCGAACGACGCTTTTTCCTTGCTGTGGCTCGCTCGCCTCTACCGCTTCCAGAACAAGCACGCGGAAGCGGAGAAGGTGCTGCGCCAGGTTCTCGCGCATGAATCCGATAATGGGCCGGCGCTCGAACAGCTCAGCCAGCTCTTGATCGACCAGGGACGCTCGCAGGAAGCAATCGAACTGCTGACGCGTGCGGCGGGCGATTCGGCGTCGCCGGACATCTACGACCTGCTGGGTGACGCTTATTCGCAGGCGAAAGATTATCCCAACGCGGAAAAGGCTTATCAACAAGCCATCGCTGGGGATCCAGACGATCCGGGCCATCGTCACGGACTGGCGCAAGCTTTGCTTTCCGAGGATAAATACGCGGAAGCCCTCGAACAATTCAACAAGCTTGCGGAACTAGAGCCGGGAACTTCCGAGAACTTCCTTCGCGCCGCGCAACTTTACCGGCGACTGGGACAGTTCCAGCAGGCCGAAGCCAGCCTGGCTCGGGCGAAGCAGCTTGCGCCGGGCAGCCTGGAGATTCTCTACAACGAAGCGCTACTGTACGAGGATCAGGCTCACTACGATGACGCGGTCAAGGTGCTTACTGACGCCATCGCCGACATTAAGAGCCAGACGGGCGGGGAGGGAAATCCCAGCGCACTCGCGATCCTTTATGAACAGTTGGGGCACGCGTACAAGGAGCAGCGTAATTTTCCCGCTGCGCTCGCGACCTTCGAGGAAATGGGAAAGTTGAACTCCGATTCGCAGAAGCGCGCGCGGATGCTTATGATCGATACCTACCGCGATAGTCACGACATCGACCGCGCAATTGCCGAAGCCAAGAAGGCGCTCGATGAATCACCGAATGCTGCGGACATGACCGTGACCTTGGCGATGCTGTACGGTGAAAAGGGTGACACCGTTGCAGCCCGGCAGCTGCTGGAGGGCCTGCTGAAGGGAACCGACGGCGATCTGGAAGTCTATCTCGATCTTGCGCAGGTCGAATCGCGCGGCAAGAAATATTCTGACGCCGAGCAATCAGCTCAGAAGGCCGAGCAGATGGCCCACGAGCCCGCAGGCAAAGAAACCGTGTGGTACGTGCTTGGATCGATCTACGAGCGGCAGAAAAAATTCGACGACGCCGAGCAGGAATTTCGCAAAGTGCTGGATGTGAACCCCAACAACGGCCCGGTGCTGAATTATTACGGGTACATGCTCGCCGATCGCGGCATTCGCGTTGAAGAGGCGGCTTCGCTCATCCAGCGCGCGCTGAAGCAGGAGCCCAACAACGGCGCCTATCTCGATAGTCTAGGCTGGGCTTATTACAAGCAAAACAAGCTGGTCGAAGCCGAGGAATATTTGCGGAAGGCCATTGATCGTGAAGGGAACGATCCGACGATTCTGAGCCACCTCGCCGACGTCTACCTGAAACTCGGCCAAAATGAGCGCGCCGCCGAGCTGTTCGAGCGTTCGCTCGCGGAGTGGCAGAAGGCTCTGCCGGCCGATTACGAGGCAGACAGAGTCACCGCGATCGAAGCGCAATTGAAAAATCTGAAGCGGCGTCTCGCGCAGAAAACTCCTGCGGAAATCGCAAAACCGCAGTAAGCTCGCCAGCATGTCCATCCGGAGAAACGAATTCGTGCGCCTACCGGCGTTCGCGAAAATCAATCTGTGCCTGCATGTGATGGGGCGCCGCCCGGACGGCTATCACGAACTGCGCACGATCTTTCAGGCCATCTCGCTTCGAGACACGCTCGAATTTTCGCGTATGCCCCCGCCCGGAATTATTCTCGAGACAGACGACCCGGCATTGCCGACCGGGCCCGAGAATCTCGTGTATCGGGCGATTGACGCCATCGCCTGCGAGATCGGTTTTCGCGGCGGCATCCACGCGCGACTGCAGAAACGTATCCCGATCGCCAGAGGACTGGGCGGCGGGTCAAGCGACGCCGCCACGGCGCTGGTAGGCACGCTTCGCCTGGCGAAACAGAAGCTGCCGCTCGATCGGCTGATGGAAATCGCAGCTGGCCTGGGTGCCGATGTGCCATTTTTTCTGTTCGGCGGGAGAGCGTTGGCCGTGAATCGCGGCGACGAAATCTATCCGCTGGAAAACGGGACGAAGCAAACCATCGTGGTCGTTTCGCCGCGGGACATCGGCGTGAGCACGAAAGACGCCTATCAGTGGCTCTCAGCGGAATTGACAAACCGCGCGAAAGCCCCTAATATTTGGGGGTTCTGCGCTCTGTGCTGGAGCCGGCAGCAGACGGTCTCGAACGACTTCGAGGGGCCTGTTTTCAGCCGCCATCCGCGACTCCGAGAGATTCGGGACGGATTGCTCAAGCGAGGAGCCGCGAATGCCGCGCTGGCGGGTAGCGGGTCGGCGGTGTTTGGAGTATACCGAAACCCAGCGCGTGCGCGCCGAGCCGCTCGAGCGTTCCCGGAAGATTCGGTTTTCGTCGTAGAAACCCTTTCCAGGGAAAGGTATGGCCGAGCCATGGGCTGGAGTGTGGCTGGCTAAGGGAATACTTTGCTGACAGACAGATGTAAGGTTTTCTGCGGAACAGCGAACACGGCCCTGGCGGACTCGATCTGTTCGTATTTGGGGGTTCCGCGCGGGAGAGCCGAGCACGGGCATTTTTCCGACGGCGAATCGCGCTATCAGATTTTGGAGAATGTGCGTGGCGCCGATGTGTTTGTCGTGCAACCGTGTTGCAGTCCGGTAAATCATCACCTGATGCAGTTGCTACTGATGATTGACGCGTTCAAGCGCGCATCGGCGTGGCGGATTACGGCGGTGATTCCGTATTACCCGTACGCGAGGCAGGACCGGAAGGACCGCCCGCGCGTAGCGATCTCGGCAAAGCTGGTGGCGGACCTTCTGGAGACGGCTGGAGCGAGCCGCGTGCTGTCGCTCGATCTGCACGCGCCACAAATTCAGGGATATTTCAATATCCCGGTGGACCATCTCTACGGCGCGCCGGTGATGGTCGAATATTTTCAGAAGAAAAAGCTCGGGCCGGTCACGGTGGTATCGCCCGATGCAGGCGGCGTGGAGCGCGCGCGGCTGTTCGCAAAGAGAATGGACGCTCCGTTGGCCATCGTGGACAAGCGGCGCATTGACGTGAACGTGAGCGAAGTAATGAACCTGATTGGCGACGTGTCCGGTCGACCGGCGCTGGTAATTGACGACATCATTGACACGGCCGGGACGCTGGTAAAGACGGCGGAAGCGCTGCTGGAAAATGGGGCAACAAAGGTGTTTGCGGGTTCCACGCACGCGGTGCTTTCCGGACCGGCGGTTGAGCGACTGACGAAGTCCGCGATTGAGGAAGTGGTGGTCACCGATTCGGTTCCGCTCAACGCGGAGGCAGCGAAGCTGCCGATGATCAAGGTGTTGAGCGTGGCGCCGCTGCTGGCTCGAGGGATTCAATCGATTCACGAAGAAACTTCGATCAGCGAACTTTTTATTTGAGCTGCGGCTAAGGAAAAAAGGAAAGGCACATGGAGACGTTTACAATCGAGGGCAAAATTCGCGAAGGGCGCGGGAAGGGCCCTGCGCGCCGAACGCGCAGGAGCGGAATGGTCCCGGCAGTGCTGTATGGCGCCCACAAAGAATCCATTTCGCTCGCGGTGAATACAAAACAGGTCGCTCGCATTCTGCGTTCTGAGACGGGGCACAATACGATTTTCAGCGTGCAAGTTGCCGGCGGCAGCGAGGAAAGGGCCATGCTGAAGGATTGGCAGGTTGATCCGGTTAGCAACGCCTTGCTGCACGTCGATCTGCTACGCATCGCGATGGACGTGAAGATGCGCGTCCGCGTGCCCGTGCACACATTCGGGGAACCGCAGGGCGTGAAGATGCAAGGCGGCGTGTTTGAGACCGTCACCCGCGAAGTTGAGGTCGAGTGCTTGCCGGGCGACATCCCCGAGGAATACCGGGTAGACGTCAGCGAGTTCCTGATCGGCAAACAGCTTCGCGCCGGCGATCTGCCGATTGATCCTGCGAAGATCAAACTACTCACCGATCCGACGCGCGTGCTGGCTCACGTGGTGATGCTCAAGAAGGAAGAAGAGCCCGTGGCGGAAGCGGCGGTGGCCACAGAGACCGCTCCAGCCGAGCCCGAGGTCATCAAGAAGGGCAAGAAGGAAACAGAAGAAGGCGAAGCCGAGGGCGCCGCTGCCGAAGCCGCGCCAAAGGTGGCCGAAAAGAAGGGCAAGGAGAAGTAGCCGCGGGGTCGCGGTGTGGTGCCGTGCGGCGGTTTCGAGCGCGTCCATAAGCCTTGCGGAGCGCGATAGATGAAATTGGTCGTCGGCCTTGGCAACCCGGGTCCGGATTACGAATGGACGCCGCATAACCTGGGCTTCCTGGCGGTGGATGCGCTGGCGGGACGAGCGGGAATCCGGATGGCGCGGCCGGAATCGAAAGCGCTCGTGGGTCTCGGCAAGGTGGCCGGGCACGAAGTGGTGCTGGCCAAGCCGCAGACGATGATGAATCTGAGCGGCGTGTCAGTTCGAATGCTGCTCGAAAGATACGAAGGCGCGCCGGCGGATTTGATTGTGCTGATTGACGAGACCGATTTGCCGTGGGGCACGCTGCGAATTCGAGACAAAGGTCTCAACAGTACGCACAATGGATTGAAGTCGATTATCAGCGCGCTGGGAACCGACGAATTTGTTCGCGTTCGAATGGGAGTGCGGCCTGAGAAACTGTGGGGCGATCGCCGGGAGTACGTGCTGCACGCCATGGGCCGCGAGGAACGGAAAGTCGCGGAAGAAGTTGTCGTTGAGGCGGCCGGCGCAGTGGAAATGATTTTGGCCGAGGGCGCGGCAAAGGCCATGTCGCGATTCAATCGCAAAGCGGCGCCCGCGGAAGGAAATTTGGAGTAGGAATTGGTTGCTGCTTTCGAGAAGGTAAGGAATCGAGAGGACACATGGAAGAACGTCAGTACGAATTGATTTTCATCTGCCGGCCGGACACGCCCGAGGCGGACGTGGACAAAGTGATCGCGACGATCGAGCACACGGCCACCGAAAAGGGCGCCAAGATCGAGAAGACGGAGAAGTGGGGTCGGAAGCGCATGGCCTACCGCGTGCAACGGCTGCGCGAGGGATTTTACGTGTTCATGGTTTTGCGATCGAGCCAGGGCGAACTCGTCAAGGAACTCGAGCGCCGGCTGAAAGTGGCCGACCCGGTGATGAAATATATCACCGTGCGCGTGGACGAAGAATTGAAGCGGCAGGACAAATTGAAACGGCACCGCGAAAAGCGCGCAGCTCGGCGTCCGCGCAAGACCGTTCCCTCAGCGGTTCCATCGGCTGGCCCCGCGCCTGCTCCGGCAGCGGTGGGAGGCAGTGAACCGGCTGCGTCAGCATCTTAAGATTCAAGATTAGGGAGAATACGAATGGCAGATGAACAAGCACCACGTCCACCGGCTCCGCCGGCGGGACCATCAGCACCTGCGGGACACTCCGGACCGCCGTCGGGCGGAGGACATTCCGGACCACCGGGACGCTTTGGTCCCGGCGGCCCGCGTCCACAGGGGGGGCCAGGAGCCCCGGGTGGACGACCCGGCGGCCCAGCAAAGCGAGGCAAGCGGAATTTTGTCCGCAAGAAGAAAGTTTGCCGGTTCTGCGTGGACAAGTCGGACTACATTGACTACAAGCGGGCCGAAATTCTGGCGCCGTTCCTGCAAGAGCGAGGGAAAATTCTTCCTCGGCGCATGACCGGCACCTGCTCGCGGCACCAGCGGTGGCTCACCGTGGCCATTAAGCGGGCGCAGAATATCGCGCTGCTGCCATTCGCCGCCGAACTATAGCGACGTGGATCGCATGAAAGGCAAAGGAACATGCAGATCATTTTGCAGGAAGACGTGGAAAAGCTCGGCACGCGCGGCCAGCTGGTCGAAGTGGCCGAAGGCTACGCTCGCAATTTTCTGCTTCCGCGGAAACTAGCGCTCGAGGCCAGCGTGGGGAACATGAAACGGCTCGAGAAAATGCGCGCCGCCTTTGCGAAGAAGGAAGCCTCAGAGCAGGGCGACGCGACGGCGCTCGCCGGACTCCTCGCCGGTGTTTCGCTGGAGATGTCGCGCAAGGCCGGAGAAAGCGATCAGCTTTTCGGTTCCGTCACCTCCGCCGATATTTCCGACGCACTTGCCGCCAAAGGCTTCACCGTGGACAAGCGCAAGATCACGCTCGCCGAGCCCATCAAGATGGTTGGCGAGTATGAAATCCCCGTGAAGCTTCATCGCGAAGTCACCGCCAGTGTGAAGCTGACGGTACGAAAAGAAGAGTAACTCCCCGAAGAATCGTTGGCAGTACCGCCAGATGTCTCTCTTCTGGATTGACCCACTTGAGTAACAACAAACGCTCCGTGCTATGGTCAACTCTGCAACCCACCGGGATGGAGCTTGCGGTATCTTGCCTAGAGGCAATGTTTCTCGGCGGAGTGGGCATGTATCTACATATTTTCTTTCGATAGTCGGATCGCTTTTTTCTCATCATCATTTCGTATGCTTCGTGCTGATCGGTGATACGAATTGGGAAATTTGCGTTCGGACCGCGGCCGGCATGCAACTTCGACCCGATCATCGAGCGGAGGTTCGGCTGGCTGGCACTCTTGCTCGATTGCTACCTGATTGCTTCGCTCGTTGTCGCGCTCAGGAGTCTGCGTCGAAGCCGACCACAGAGCCAACAGGAATTCTGGCGGCTGTCATCGAGACCACGCGACGCCGCTTCTCGCCTGATTGCGAAGGGAAGTTCTGCGGCTCCCGTTGGTCGCTCGGGACGTCGATCCTGGTCGGATCGGTGCTTTTCCACTTTTGCGAAATTGTCCACAGGCGAGTGCAGTTGACGGATGCGTCGAACATACGCAGACTCCTGCACGCTCTCAAACATTCCTAGGTACCGACGCGGTCAAAGAGCGCGAGCGGCTCTGCGAAATGGTCTCTTGCGCGCTGAAGATACTTGGGCGAAGATAAGGCGAACCCCAAAATGGCTAGCGACACCACACTCGAGCGGCCGCTGCCGCACAATATCGAGGCCGAGCGCAGCATCCTCGGCGCTGTTCTGCTCGACAATCACGCGCTGAACGCGGCGGTGGAACGCCTGCGCCCCGAGGATTTCTTCCTACCGCAGCATCGCCATATTTTCGAGCGGATGGTGCAGCTGGGCGAAAAGCAACAAGCCATTGATACGATTACGCTAATGGAAGATCTCGTTCGCAGCGGCGAACTCGAATCCGCTGGAGGTGTGGCGTATCTTTCGCAGCTCGCGGACGGCTTGCCGCGCGTGACGAACGTGGAGCACTACGCGCGCATCGTCAAGGAAAAAGCGATTCTGCGGAGCCTGATCTACTCGGCGTCTGTGATTCAGGAGCAGGCGCTGGCTGCGGGTGACGACGCCGACGTTATTCTGGACCGTGCGGAATCGTCCATCTTCCAGTTGGCGGAAGATCGCGTGAAGGCGGGTCTGATCGGCGTCAAGGACCTGGTGAAGGATGGCTACGAGCGCCTCGAAAAGATTTTTAGCGAAGGCCGCCGGATCACTGGCCTGGCCACCGGCTACCCGGGGCTCGATAACGAAACCGCCGGTCTGCAGCCGTCCGAATTGGTGATTGTTGCGGCGCGTCCTTCGATGGGTAAGACCGCGCTGGCGCTGAACATCGCTGAAAATGTAGCGCTGCGGCAGCGCGAGCCCGTGGCCGTGTTCAGCCTGGAAATGTCCAAGGAGTCGCTGCTGTTGCGCCTGCTTGCGTCGCACGCGCGCGTGGACGCGCACAAGTTCCGCACCGGCCACATGAATCGCGACGACTGGACGAAGGTGACTGCGTCGCTCGCCGAGCTGGGCGATGCGCCGATCTGGATTGACGATTCCGCTTCTTCGACTGTGCTCGAAATGGGCGCGAAGGCGCGGCGGCTGAAGCGCGACCGCGGGCTTTCGCTCGTGATCGTGGACTACATTCAGCTCGTCGTCCCCAGTACGAACCGGCGCATCGCCAATCGACAAGAAGAAGTGTCGAGCATTTCGCGTTCGCTGAAAGCTCTCGCGAAGGAACTGAAAGTACCCGTGGTGGTGCTGAGTCAGTTGACGCGCGCGCCCGAACGCGAAGATCGCAAGCCGCAGCTCTCCGACTTACGTGAATCAGGCGCCATCGAACAGGATGCGGACGTGGTGCTCTTCATCAACCGCCCGAATTTCTACAAGACCGACATTCCCGAGGAAGACCGGGCCAAGGCCGAGTTGATCATTGCCAAGCAGCGCAACGGCCCTACGGGCAGCCTCAATTTCGTATTCCTGAGCCGCCATACCCGCTTCGAAGAAGCCGCGCCGGACGCTTGGAGCAGTGGGGGCGAGGAATAGAGCTCGATCTGCGCATGTCCGCCAACTACGCTCGGCGGTGTGTTCCAGTATCTTCGACAGCCGTCTTCATCCTAGCCTTAGAGTCTCTTGCGAATCGTTGCTGAAGTTTTCTCGCGTACGGACGTGCCAGTCTTGCTAGAGGACTGCCAGGTCGAGAGAACGCGTAGAGGTCATACCAAACCGATTGGTCTTCCGAAAGAAATTCCACGGTGAATCGTTCCTCACCGATTTCCGCGTGTTCGGCCAACGTCCCGTATGCGAATCCGAATCTTTCGCAGACGCCATGATCTTCGATTAGGTAAACAATCCGGCAAGCATTGAGCGACCAGAATCCGAGATGTGAGACGAGAACCCCGACCGTAGCGCCCACCTGTGTCGGTGTATTCGGCCAGCAAAGCTGGACCCAAGGCATTTCGAACATGATCCAGCGGCGGAGCGCATCGGTCGCGCGTTCAAATACGGCAGCGCCGCGCCCCAGCTGAATGCGATTGTGGTCAACGGAGTAGCCAATTGGAGCGCGATCGCGAGACGCTCCGACGTCCGCATAGGAAAAGGGTTGGTCCTTTTGTGCGGCTAGGAACGAGCGAATGGCGGCGTCGCCCGGCCTGGAAAACAGGAACATCGCGTCCCTCAATTGAAGTGGTAACGCTATCAGAATGCGCCGAAATCGCAAGGCAAGGGGAACGGGTAGGGGGTTAGGCCCGGGTATTCGGCGTGTGGAGTTTGGTCCACAAATGTGTCGCGTCGCCCGCGACGCTCGCCGGCGGGCTTCCGGTGACTCGAGTCGAGCGCGACCTTTTAACCCTCACATTTTCCGGAGCCTACCCAGATCTGTCGAGTCAGAACTGCAGTTGGCCCCTCGTATGCCATCTCACCATTGGCATGTTTACCCAAACGGTGCGAGGTGGTTTACGGGCTCGGATTTGCATCGCCCGGACGGGGTGGAGTCTGGCATCCTAAATGAATATGGCGAAAGCAATACGAGTGTTGGGGCGGCCGGTCTGGGCGGAGGTTTCGCTTCGGGCGATCACGCGAAATCTGCGCACGATTCGACGCCACATCGGGCCAAAGCCGCAGATTTTGGCGGTGGTCAAATCGAATGCCTACGGGCTGGGCGCAGTGAGGGTGGCAAAGGCGCTCGAGAAAGCCGGAGCGGAGCGCTTCGGCGTCACCTGCGCCAACGAAGGCGTCGAGCTGCGCGAATCCGGCATCCGAAAGCCGATTCTGGTGCTCACGGGATTCTGGCCAGGGGAGGAAAAGCGGTTCATCGCGAATCGTTTGACGCCGAGTGTGACGCGCCTGGAAGACGTGCGCTCTCTGGAGCGCGCGGCGAAATCGGCGCGCGTGAAATCTCGTCTGAAATTTCATCTGAAGATCAACACGGGCATGAACCGCCTGGGGCTGCTGCCCTCGGAACTCAATTTATTTGCGAGCGCGCTGGCCGATTGCCGTCACATCGTTCTCGAAGGCACGTTTACGCACTTCGCTTCCGCGGAGGATTTCAGCGCTCGCCAGACCGACGAGCAAGAGGAAACTTTTCGAAAATGCCTCGATCGGATGCGCGCGCTCGGGATTTCTCCGGGAATCGTGCACATGGCGAATAGCGGTGCGATTTGCGCGCGGCCGAGCACTTGGGCCGATCTCGTGCGTCCCGGTGCGATTATTTACGGCTACTATCAATCGTTCGATCCGCCACAGAAGGGGCAGGAGATCAGGGATCGTTTGCCGGTGGAGCCCAGCCTCTCGTTGCGCGCTCGCATTATCACGCTGCGCGACCTGCCGGCGGGGCAGCCGGTGGGTTACGGGGCGCGCTTTGTGACGGAGCGGCCATCGCGCATCGCCGTGATCAACGCGGGCTACGCGGATGGGATTCTGCGTCAGCGAACCAATCGAGGTTGCGCGCTATTGCGCGGCCGGCGCGTCCCGCTGGTGGGCGCAATATCCATGGATCTCACAACGCTCGACGTGACCAGCGTTCCGAATGCCGCTCTGGGCGACATCGTGACCATCTATGGCCGCGACGGCAATGCAGAAATCAAGGTGTCGGAGGTGGCCGCCGAAATCGGCACAGTGACCTCAGATCTTCTCTGCGCGCTGGGCCGGCGCGTTCCGCGCTACTACGTCTAGCCGCAGGGTCGCGTAACACAAACCCCCTGGCGTTGACTCTCGCTTTGTCCCGGGTGCTATACTGGCCTTTATTAGTGAGCTTTTCTTTACATACCCGGCTCCGATTCATATCCGGCTCCGACGGAAGACTTTCTTACAGCCGGCGAAAGCAGTACCTGGGTCCACGCTGACTCATATTTTTATACGTTATATAGGGTGCAACCATGGCAAAGCCTTCGAACCTGCCCGGTCGAAATCCGTCCGGCGCGCAGTTGGATCAATCGCTCGCACGGCCTTCAATCGCCCGATCGCCGCAAGAAAGACCCGCCTCATTCTGGGACATGCTGGCCCTCAAGATTGTGTTTACCGCGGTCTGCGTGTTGGTGGGTTATCATTTCCGCCCCTTCAGCATTACGAAAGAGGCGGGAGCCGCTGCCGGCTTGTTTTTCGCGTTCGCCGTCATTTTCTTCGAGACGCGCTTGCAAAGGATCAGCCTTCGACGCTTGATTGGGGCCTCGGCCGGATCGATCCTAGGAATTCTGGGCGCCTATCTGATTTCGCTGATCTTCACTCACACCACGATGCCGGAAAGCACTCGATCGTTCTTCAGCCTCGCTGTTTTTCTGGTGATGACCTACATCGGAATGGTGCTGGGTGCAAATAAGGGTGACATGCTCAATCTGCAGGCGTTTGGCGGCGTCTTCGGCAGCGAGCGGAATACGAAGCATTCGTTCAAAGTGCTGGACACGAGCGTCATTATTGATGGGCGCGTCGGAGACATCGCCGAAGCGCTGTTTCTCGATGGCACGGTGGTCATTCCACATTTCGTTCTGCGCGAGCTGCAGCTCGTGGCCGATTCGGCTGACCCGCTGAAGCGTCAACGGGGACGTCGCGGCCTCGAGGTGCTGCAGCGCATTCAGAAAATGCCGCATCTCGACGTCCAAATCGCCGAGGACGATTTCCAGCACATTCCTGATGTCGACATGAAGCTGATCGAGCTCGCCAAGCGCTATGACGCAAAAGTGGTCACCAACGATTTCAACCTGAACAAAGTGGCCACGCTGCAGGGAATCGAAATCATGAACGTGAACTTGCTCGCAAATGCGCTGAAGCCCGTGGTGTTGCCTGGTGAGACCATGCGCGTCTTCATCCTGCGTGAAGGGAAGGAATACAATCAGGGCGTCGCCTACCTCGATGACGGCACGATGGTGGTCGTTGACGGAGCACGCAAGATGATCAACAAGACGGTGGATATCAGCGTCACGTCCGTTCACCAGACCACGGCCGGCAAGATGATCTTCGGACGCTATGACGAGCGCGGCGAGCAAACTCCGCGTCCCGTGTCCGTCCCTCCGGCGGAAGCGCAAGGAGGAAGTCGCTCCGCCGAAGGCGCCACTCCTGGCGGCGACCGTCCGCCACGGCCGCTGTATCCCGAGTCCGGACGCTCCTAACCGGCTCATGCGGACCCTTTGGCTCGCCCCGAGTGCCTCGATTGCGTTAGACTTCTAGCCTTCCCATGACACGAATTGCAGCCATCGTTCCGGCCGCTGGTCTCGGCACCCGCATGGGCGCCGACCAGCCGAAGCAGTTTCTCGAACTCGATGGCCTGCCGCTGATTATTTTTACGCTGCGCCGTCTGTCTACCTGTCCGGCTATCACCGACTTTCTCATTGCGACGCGGGCGGATGATGTCGTCTCGCTGCAGGATAAGGTTGCGAAAGCGGCGCTGGGTCGTCCCGCGCGCGTGGTGCACGGTGGCGATACGCGCCAGCAATCGGTTGCGAATGCGCTCGCGCAAGTGGATCCCTCGACCGAAATTGTTCTGGTCCACGATGCCGTGCGCCCGTTCGTGACGCGCGAGCAGATCGAGCGGCTGATTGCGGAGGCCCGCTCCCGCGGCGCCGCCATCCTCGGCATTCCGGCGATTGATACGGTAAAGGAAGTGAAACGCGCGAGTCTTCCCGAAGATGTCGCGCTGATTTCGGCCACGATTCCGCGTGAGCGCATCGTCCTGGCGCAGACGCCCCAGGCGTTTTCCTACGAGCTTTTACGCGACGCCTTCGGCAAGGCCCAGGAGGACGGCGCCACCGCCTCGGACGAGGCCGCGCTCGTCGAGCGCTTCGGCCACGACGTGTTTGTCGTGCTTGGCTCCGAGCGCAATATCAAAATCACGCGCCCCTCGGACATGGATCTCGCGCGCTTCTATCTCGAGCAGGAACGCAAGGCGGTGAAGGTGTGACAGGTCGGGAGATTCGGCGCCAATGAACTTTGCGGGAATCGGGTACGATTTACACCGGCTGGTCGAAGGGCGCAAGCTCATGATCGGCGGCGTCGAAGTCCCATTTGAGAAAGGCTCTCAAGGCCACTCGGACGGCGACGTGCTCGCGCACGCATTGTGCGACGCGCTACTAGGTGCGGCGTGTCTGGGCGACATCGGCACCCACTTTCCGGACACGGACCCGAAATGGAAGGACGCGTCGAGCCTAATTTTTATCGAACACGCCGCGAAGATGCTTCACGACCGCAGGCTTCGTATCGTTCACGTGGATGCGATTGTGATCTGCGAACGTCCCAAACTCGGACCGCATTTTCCGGCCATGCGTGCGGCGCTGGCAAAAGCGCTCGGCCTGACGACGGATAAAATCAACCTGAAGGCCAAGACGAATGAAGGCGTTGACGCCGTTGGCCGCGGTGAGGCGATTGCCGCTCACGTCATTGCCACCGTCCGCCAGCACTAGCCGCGCGCCGTCGCTCGTAACTGCGCTAGAATTCCCGGTCATGACCCGAGAGACTTCAGTCGAATCGACGGTCGCGTTTGCGAATTCCTTCGCGGGCGCCGACATAACCGCAATTTTGCGCGAGAGTGGCTGGCTCGATGCCGCGCACGAACCGGGCGCTGGCGGAGAATCCGTGCTAGAGGTATGGCTGGTTCGCGCCGCCGAACTTCTCGGACCGCATGCGGCCGATCGCGCGGCGCTGGCGAGTCTACTCGCGCTGATCTTCGGCTACGACGCGTCCGCGATTTTGCGGGATGCAGAAAATCAGGCTGTCCTCGCGCGCGCAGGGGCACGCGACGTGATCCGCGAGCTAGCGAATCGAATCCTTGCGGGCGGTGACGTGGATTCCAATCGCTTGAAGGAAATTGTGGAGGGAATCAAAGAAGCAGTGCCGTACCGCAGCCGCGCTATTTTTCACCCGATTCGCGTCGCACTTGCAGGCCATGCGGGCGATGGGGAACTCGACCGCGTGATTTTGCTTCTCGATGCCGCCGCGAAACTACCCTTCGCCGTGGCTGTGAAGGGCACGCGACACCGCATGCTCGAGTTTTGCGCTGCGTTGGATTGATGGAGCGAAAGCTGAACTCATGAATTGGATGACGGGATTTCACGCAGTGGAAGAAGCGCTCGCTGCTGGACGGCCGCTCGATCGTATCCTGATCGCGAAGGGGCGGCACGGCGAGCGCGTGGAGGCCGTCGTACGTCTCGCGAGATCCCATGCCGTCCCGGTGCGTTTCGAAGAGCGCCAGCAGCTGGATCGCGCAACCGGAACACGCGAGCATCAGGGCATTGCCGCGCTCGGCGCCGCGAAGCCCGCAGTCGAGTTGAAGGATCTGCTCGGCGCGAAGGGAGGGCAAGGTTTGCTGGTATTGCTCGACGGCATCGAGGACCCGCACAACCTTGGCGCGATCGTGCGCACCTCGCTCGCGGCGGATGCGCAGGGAGTCGTAATTCCGGAACGGCGCGCTGCCGGCTTGACCGAGACGGTCGAACGAGCCTCGGCGGGTGCGCTCGCGCACTTGCCCGTCGCCCGCGTGAAGAATCTGGTTCGGGCGATGGAGGAGATCAAGGAAGCGGGCTACTGGCTCGTGGGCCTCGACGAGCGCGCGGAAAAAACACACACTGAAGTGGACCTGAAGGCTTCCGTCGGAATCGTGCTGGGCAGCGAGGGCGAAGGATTGCACGAGCTGACGCGCAAGCGCTGCGACTTTCTGGTCTCGATACCGACTACAGGCCCCGTGCGCTCGCTCAACGTGTCGGTCGCAGCGGGCGTGATGTTGTTCGAGGCCGTGCGACAGCGGGGAAAGTCAGAGAGCAGAAAGTAGAAATGGGAATCTCGTAAATGGAAACCTAGATTCGGGAACCGAGGATCATTTGCCAGTTTCTATTTTCCTTCTGTCCTAGCTGGCGTACTTCAAAGGCGAAAAGACATCCACTCCGGGGAGCTTCGAGCGCCCGTTCAGGAAACTCAACTCGACGGCGAACACGGCGCCGACAACGTCTCCACCCAACTGGCGAACCAGGGTGATGGCCGCCGCGGCAGTGCCGCCCGTCGCCAGCAGGTCGTCGCAAATCAGGACGCGCTGCCCTAGCTGCACGGCGTCCTGGTGGATTTCTAGCTGATCGATGCCGTATTCAAGCTGGTAGGTCACCGAAGCGGTTTTCCAAGGAAGTTTTTTCGGCTTGCGCACCGGCACGAAGCCCGCGCCCAGGCGGTACGCGAGCGCCGGCCCGAAGATGAACCCTCGCGCTTCAATGCTCGCAACCATGTCCACGTGGCTACCTTTGTAGTGATCGCACAGTTTGTCCACCAGATCGTGAAATCCCTTCCCGTCCTTCAGCAGAGTTGTCAGGTCGTAAAACAAGATGCCCGGCTTTGGATAGTCCGGAATTTCGCGGATGAGCTTTTTCAGGTCGTCCATCGTATCCTCTGCCCAGTTTCAGGCGTCGTACTCAATCGAAAAATGACCCGCAAATGCCTGCTCGATCGCTGCGTCTTGCTCGGCCAGGCCGGTAACGGAGGCTCCGCTCGGACCCTGTTCGAGCATCCGTCGCAGCGACGCCAGGGACGCGGCCGGCCCGATCGCGTAGACCTCGACGCGTCCGTCGCCCAGGTTCCTCACGTATCCGGCTGCTTTCAGGTGCTTCGCACTACGTTCGACGAAGTAGCGGTATCCTACTCCCTGCACGATTCCGCTGACGTAATAGCGCTTCGCGATCTGTTCTTCGTGCACGACGGATTCAGCCCAGGAACTGCAAACGCGCGATTTTAACAGAGCCGCGGCTGCTGCGATCCTGTCTTTTTGAAACCGGTTTCGAAGCAAGTGTGATATTTTTCCCGAGCACTCAGTTACGGTCGCGCAGAACGCGAAACCCCTGCCGCGCATCTAATTCGACGATGTACCGATCGCTCTCCATCATCGGCTTGTTTGCGATTCTCTTCTGCGGAACTGCGCTCACAGCGTGCGGCCAGGACAATCAGGGCCCAATGGCGCCTCCCCCAAAATTCGAAGTGAAACGAATCCCCTCGGTGCCGCATCCCGGCCCTCCCCCGATCCCGGAACAAGAAATCATCCGCAGGTTCGCGGCGAATGAGGATACGGCCAAGAAGGTGTATGAGTCGTACGATTTCGAGCAGACAATTCGCATCGAGGAGCTAACCAATCCAGGCGGAAAATTCACGGTGACGGGCGAGGAGTATACGCGGCCCGATGGCCAGCGATTCTGGCGCGTCGTAAAGCCTGCGGAATCGACGCTTAAGGTGACGCATTACTCGTTTGAGGATGTCCGCACGATCACGACGCTACCCACTTTTTTTCTCACGTCCGACCAGATCGCGAACTACAATTTTCTCTACGCGGGGCAACAGAAGCTCGACGAGCTCAACACCTACGTTTTTCAAGTAAAGCCAAAACAGCTGAGCCGGACGCAGCGCCTGTTTCAAGGCGTCGTGTTCGTGGACGATCACGATCTCGCGATTGTGGAGACCTACGGCAAGTTTGTGACGGAGGTGATCGAAGAAGGCGCGAAATTGCCTTTCAGCTTGTTCGAAACCTACCGCGAGAACTTTCAGGACAAATATTGGCTGCCTACGTATACGACTTCGGACGATTACATAGGCAGTTCCGCCGACGATCAGTTCCCGTTGCGACTGGTCATTCGCTCGAGTGATTTCAAACCGAACGCATCGGTGGCTCCGGTGTCGGCTGCGCCATCAAACGGCCCAACGAAGAACTAGTCTGCATGCCGTAAGTGCCGCGGCAGGTCGCGAATCGAGCGCAAGAGCAGATCAGGCTCCGCGGCACGAAGTCGTTCGGCGGTAGGGAACGGACTGAGTACTCCGATGGCTCGCACTCCCGCTCGGCGTGCCATTTCGATGTCTTCCGGCGCATCGCCCACGTACACGCATTCTTCTGGCCTCGCGCGCAGAAGCTTCAATGCGATTTGAAGCGGCGCGGGATGCGGTTTCTTGCGCGAAGAATCTTCGCTGAAAACCTGTGCGGAGAATGCCAGCCGCAGGCCGAATTCACGCAGCTGCTGCCGGACGCGGCGGCGACTTCCAGCGGTCACGAGTCCCAGCGCGAAGTGCCGCTCGAGCCTTCGTATGGCGACCTGCGCGCCGGAAAGTAAGGAAGGACGCTCGGAGCGGTAAGCCATGCGCCACATTCGATCCGCGCGTTCCCAGTCGGGTGGTGGAATTTTCGCGGCGCGGTAGACCTGATGCCAATCGGGGGAATAGTGTCGATCGATTTCGCCTACTCCCCATTCGACGCCCATGCCTCGAAACATCGTGAGGTAGGCCCGCTGGTCAGCCGCGTAGGAATCGAGCAGGGTGCCGTCCCAATCGAGCAGCACGCAGCGCGCGGAGAATATCGTTCGATTCACGGATGGACAATCGTATCAGAAGCACGCGCAGGACTGTCTTACGTGGGTTAAGGGCGCGCGAATCGGCTATCCCGTTTTGTAGCGCATCGGCAGAACGTCGTCGCGCTGCAATGCGAAGTCGTCGAAGCTTGCGGCGTAGGCTCTCCAACCGGGCGTGTCGGTGTCTTCCGCGCGCACGATGTGGGCGGCGGTGCACATCTGCACGCGGCCAAAGCCGAGGGGTCGGTCAACCAGCGCCACCTCCAGCTCGATCGGCGTGCCGGGTTCGATTTCGCGGGGCGCCAGGAAACATACGCCACTGGAACTGATATTTCTGGTAACAAGCGTCACTGGAATCGGCTCCACAGCACTGCCGATCCGCGTTAGCCGCAGTGGCAGCGAGAGCGAAGCCCGCGGATAGCGGCGACGTTCATAGGCGACGCCAATCGTGTGCGTCGGAACGCGTGCAAAGCGGCGCGGTCCTGGCTTTCCCGATATGGCTGTTACTGATTCTGTTCGACTTTCCAATTCATGAAGCGGAGAGACGGCGACGCGATCGTCGCGTTCCGGAACAGCTCCCATAACGCTTCCCCCAAGACCTGCCGAATGATGGCCCCCGTCAGGTTGTCCGAATATGCGGGAGCAGGGGCGAAGGGTCAACCTGGTGGCGAAAAAAAGTGCCGTATGATGTAACCCTCTGTCGGGGAGTTGCAGGGAGGCCCAATGGCGAGAATTTCCCTTCGTGTGACGTGCGCCAGATGGTCCGGAGATTGCGCGCGAGAATCGGATAGTTTGCGAATTTGATCTCGGTTAATGTGATCGAGTTAGGTTAGTGCACGGGGAGCACTGAAGAGATGCTGCGAAATCGAAGCTGGGCAGAGCAGGCAACGGGTCGCACAGGGAGCGTCTCTCGTGCGAGATGGCAAGCCGTGCAGGCACGCGATCGCAGCGCGGACGGCGCGTTCGTTTATGCCGTTCGATCCACTGGAATCTACTGCCGCCCATCGTGTCCCTCGCGCAAGCCTGGCAGGGAACAGGTAGTTTTCTTCCCTTTGCCGGAAGCTGCCGAGCAGAAGGGCTTCCGAGAGTGCCGGCGCTGCCATCCGCGCGCTCTTCCGATGCGGGATGCCAGGATCGCGACGGTTGCGCGCGTTTGCCGCGAAATCGAGGAACGCCTTCAGGCCGATCCTGGCACTGACGTCAGCAGCGATACCCGGCTAACGCTCTCGGCGCTTGGCGCGCTGGTAGGCATGAGTTCCAACCAGCTCGATCGCGCATTCCGAAGCGCGATGAGCATTACTCCGCGGCAATATGCCGATGCGCAGCGCATGCGCCGGCTAAAATCGCGACTGAAACGAGGAGACAACGTGACCACCGCACTGTATGAAGCAGGCTATGGCTCGTCGAGCCGGCTGTACGAACGCGCTCCATCTCATTTGGGGATGACGCCCGCTGCCTACGGCCGCGGCGGCGCCGGGATGCAAATTCATTACGCGATCGTCGGTTCGCCGCTCGGGCGATTGCTCGTGGGCGCGACGGACCGGGGCATCAGCGCGCTCTATTTGGGCGAATCCGACAGCGCGCTTCGCGCTGCGCTACGCAAGGAGTATCCCAGCGCGGAACTATTGCTCGACGGCGAGGGCCGCGGCTCGCGGAACCACCCAGGCAGCGGCAGCCTTGGTGAATGGGTCGGCAAAATCCTAGCTCATCTCAGGGGCCAGGAGCCTCATCTTGATCTACCGACCGACGTCCAGGCCACGGCGTTCCAGCGGCGAGTCTGGGAGGAACTGCGCAAGATTCCGTATGGTGCCACGAAGACCTATACCGACGTGGCACGCGCAATCGGACTCCCGACCGCGATCCGCGCCGTCGCGCGAGCGTGTGCCACAAATCCCGTGTCTGTTGTCGTGCCCTGCCACCGCGTGATTCGGCGTGACGGCAACCTCGCGGGATATCGGTGGGGGATCACTCGCAAGCGGGCGTTACTTGAAAAGGAAGGTAAGGCGTTGCATCAGGAGAGGTCGGAATCGAACACGCGGGGCGTCCAGCCCAGGTCCGCCTAGCCTTGGGGTTTGATTCTCTCGGTGCCCTTGGGCCAGTGCGGTTTAAACTGGGAATCCGGTAAGCCCGGGTTCCGGACTACTCTCGAATAATGGACGATGGAATAGTCGCCCGATCCGGTCTCATAGAATTCCTGTCGTACCGGTAGCCAGCTCGACTCGTCGAGCCAGATCTGGATTTTCGAGATTTGGGCGCGGACGGCTTCCAATTTCGGAGTCAATTCTAGCTCGATCGTCTTCCGATCATCGATCTTGTCTTCCTTCAACAGCGTGACTAGATAGCCCCTTTGCATCTCTTTGCTATCGGTGCCGAAGCCCAAGAGCAGAAATTGGTCCACGAGGGTGCGATTCTTACCCAGGTTGTACTCTTCGACCCGTTTTAGCCCCGGCATATAGACGAAAAGGCTGTCTCCGGTCCTGAGGATCGTTCGCGGATCCGGCGTCTTCATCTCCAGCAGCATCTTGTCGCCACGGACCTGAATACTGCCCGTTTCGGTTGAGTGGTCGTTGACCACAACGGTCACCTTGGTGCGTTCGATGTCCGCGGACACGCTGTGGAAATCCTTGGCCTGGTCATCCATCTGCCGGTAGACCCCTTCGAGCGTCCCTGGACCGCGGTTCTGTCCGTTCGCCGCCAGCCGGCCAGCGGGCGTCGCACAGATCACGGCGCACAGGGCTATCATCGTTCCACGGTTTTTCCAAATGGACAAATTTCCCCCAGCAAAACCAAGCCATCAAGTCCGTGCGAGCCATCATAGCACAGCGAAAAGGGGCGCAAATATGTCTGCGCGGGCGATTTCGGAGTGGACAGACGGTGTCCACCGGCGCTCGGGGAAGCACCTACTGGCCGAGGGCGGTCGGAATCCGTTTGATTTGAAATACCCTGCGCCGAAGCGCTAAGATTATCTGCTGGGAACCGGGAGAAAAGGCTTGACAAGAAATGGCACCCTATGGAGAATGCACTGCGCGCCGTTTCTGCCTTCCCCCTGAAGTGGTTCCTCCCCTTTCGCATCGCCGGAAATAGTCTGCGAGGAGACCGGTGGCGGAAAAAGATAGCGTAGCAACCAGCATGGATCTGGATAGAGAAGTCATCCGCTGTCAAGTATGCGGGTTGGTGCAGTACCGCACGCGGACGGGCAATTGCCGTCGCTGCCTGCGTTTGCTGCCCCCGAAGGTGACGTTCGTCATTCCGACACCGTCGCCACAAGACTTGCCAGGGGACGATCGTCAACTGTTCGAGAACTGGCCGAATCGCGAAACTGTCGAAAACATCGGCCAGCGTATCCGGCAGTTGCGAGAATCGCGCGGCATGACGCAGAGCCAACTACAAGCACGCTCGCGCGTTTCCCGCTCGTATTTGTCACGGATCGAAAGCGGGCAGATGACTCCCAGCCTCGGCACTCTGGAAAAGATTGCCGAAGCCCTGGGCGTTGGCCTGAATCGCTTCTTCGTGCCGGAGACAAATGGCGAAACGGTTCTCGAGGACCCGTTCATTCAAGGGCTTCGTCCGTTCTTGCGGCAGCTGGATTGGACCCAGTGGCAGGGCATTCTGAAGAGGCTGCAGGCGATCAGCGAGCACGTCAGCACGAACCACCAAGTGCGCCCGCTGGCTCCTCAGCCCACGGAACGGATGCCTCATGTGCCCCGGCGGCAGGCTCAGGCCGGACACGTCGCAGCTGCCATTCACCGCTAGAACGATAGCGGCCACCATGAACTTAAGGCCGGCCGGTCGCGTGCGAGACACGCGACTGGCCGGCGTGGTAGCCGACTAGTAGAACCGCACTTTCACGTCCGCTCCCTTTTCGAGATGGACGGAGTCAATGAATCGTACCTGCCGGTGATCGAGAGTCATGATCAGTGACTGCGTACGTGTCCCATCACCGAAGAAGCGCACACCGCGGAGCAGGTTCCCACCGGTAACTCCCGTACACGCAAATATGATGTTCTTGCCGGGCGCCAGATCCTGTGTATCGTAAATTCGTTTCGCATCTTTGATACCCATCTGCGCGAGACGCTCGTGGTGCTCGGGTTTTGAAGCCACCAGGCGGCCGATAATCTGACCGTTCAAGCACCGCAAGGCGGCAGCCGTCAGCACGCCTTCTGGGGCGCCCCCCGTTCCCATCACGGCGTGAACGCCCATGTTCGAAACGGCCGCCGTGATCCCGGCCGAAAGATCGCCGTCGGTAATCAGCCGGATTCGCGCGCCGGTCTTGCGGATATCCTGAATGAGCTTCTCGTGTCTCGGGCGTTCGAGAACGATAACCACCAAATCCTCGACCTCGCGGTCCAGTCTCTTCGCGATCGCGCGTAGGTTGTGAGCCACCGGGGCGTCGAGTTCTACGGCTCCCTTGCACGCTGGGCCGACGATGATCTTTTCCATGTAGAGATCGGGAGCGTGCAAGAGACCGCCGTGATCGCTCGCAGCCAGCACGACGATGGCGTTCGGCTCACCGGTGGCACAGAGGTTCGTGCCCTCCAGTGGGTCCACGGCGATATCAACCTGAGGATATTTGCGGGTCTTGTCGCGGACAGCCGCTCCCACTTTCTCGCCGATGAAGAGCATTGGCGCTTCGTCTCGTTCGCCTTCGCCGATCACGATCGTGGCGTCCATGCCTACCGAATCCATCTCGGAGCGCATTGCCTGCACGGCCGCTTGATCGGAACCGTGACGGTCGCCCAGTCCCATAGTGCGGGCCGAGGCGATGGCCGCCCGTTCCACGACGCGCAAGAATTCCAGGCTTAGTTCTGTCTCCACGTTGACTCCTTGAAAGTTCAGGATTCTGCTGGAAAGGGACCGCCACCCAGCGTCATGATAGTTCAATTGTTACTTCATCGAATGGATTTTTGCAGCCCGCACGTACGTGCATCAGACGAATGCGGCAATCCCCGTAATGCGTTCGCCGATGACCAGCTTGTGAATATCGTGCGTCCCTTCATAGGTGTACACCGATTCGAGATTGTTCATGTGGCGCATGATGCAGTAATCGTCCACGATTCCATTCGCGCCCAGGATTTCCCGCGCCATGCGCGCCGTCTCTCGCGCCATCCAGACATTATTCATTTTCAGCATCGAAATATGCGAGGAATGCAGGCGTCCCTGATCCTTCAATCGCCCGACCTGCAAGGCTAGGAATTGCGCCTTAGTGATTTCTGTAATCATCCACACCAGCTTTTCCTGCACGAGCTGATGCGAAGCGATGGGGCGGTCGTTGAATTGTTTCCGCTGTTTAGCATAGCTGAGCGCCGTGTCGTAGCAGGCCATCGCCGCGCCGATCGCGCCCCAGCCGATGCCGTACCGCGCCTGATCGAGGCACGATAGCGGGCCCCGCAATCCTTGAACTCCCGGCAGCAGGTTTGCGAGGGGAACCTTACAATCGGTCATCGCGAGGCCTGCGGTTACCGACGCGCGCAGTGATTGCTTTCCATGAATCGCCCACGCTTTGAACCCTGGCGTACCTTTCTCGACCAGGAAGCCCCGAATTTTTCCGTCTTCGCACTTCGCCCAGATCAGAGCAACATCCGCTATCGAGCCGTTGGTGATCCACATTTTCTCGCCGTCGAGGATGTACGATGAGCCTTTTTTCATGGCGCGCGTAAGCATTCCGCCTGGATTCGAGCCGAATTGCGGTTCGGTCAGCCCGAAGCACCCAATCGCCCTCCCCTGTTGCAGCAGCGGCAGCCATTTTTCCTTCTGCGCGTCGGATCCGAACGCGTGAATGGGATACATGACGAGCGCGGACTGCACCGAAGCAAAGCTGCGCAAGCCGGAATCGCCTCGCTCAAGCTCCTGTGTGACCACACCGTATTCCACATTCGACATTTCCGCGCAGCCATAGCCCTGCAGGTTCGCCCCGAAGAGCCCAAGCCTCGCCATCTCGGGGACGAGCTGCATCGGAAAGGTCCCCTCGCGGTCATGTTGGGCGATGATCGGTTGCACCTGCTCGTCCACAAATTGCCGCACGGACTTCCGGGCCAGCTTTTCTTCGTCGCTCAGCAGGGAATCGAAGTCGAGGAAATCGACCCCGGGAAATGGAGGCATCGGTTATCTCCTGCGGCATTCTACCGAACTTGCGTCACCCCGCGCCACAGGCTCGCCAAGGCCGCCGTAGTTACGATCTGCGTATTGGCAAGGTGTTGCCTTATTGCGCCACCTGTCTGCACAAAAGTCTTCTTTTGTTACTCGCGCCGCTAGAATTGTAGTTTAGCTGCGCCCCTGGAAATGTTGGGGTCGGCTAGCCGTTTTAAGGTGGTGCGAGTCGAAATGGGCGCAAGTTTACTCCCGAATTTGCCGGGCACGGGTCTCGATCCTGTCCTACCAGTCCGGACCTCCATCTGGGGTGCCACCCCTGCGGTATCGCTCATGTTTCTGATGTCATTTATGGGACTGGCGCAGGACGGCCGGGCCCAAGCTACGCAAGAAAGCCAGAATCCCCCTGACGATCTGAAGCAGTTAAGTCTCGAGCAGCTCGGCTCGGTAGAGGTCACAACCACCTCAAAGGAACCTGAGGAAGTCTGGAACACGCCGGCGGCGATCTACGTGATCACCCAGGAGGACATTCGCCGCTCCGGGGCCACGAGCGTGCCGGAAATCCTGCGAATGGTGCCGGGTGTGGAAGTCGCCCGCATCGACTCGGACCACTGGTCTGTCGGCATACGCGGATTCGGAAGCGAGTTTTCTAAATCTGTGCTGGTGCTGATTGACGGCCGGAGCGTATACACCCCGCTGTTTGCCGGCGTCTATTGGGAACTCCAAAACGTCCTGCTGGAGGACGTCGAGCGAATCGAGGTAATTCGCGGACCGGGTGGCACGATCTGGGGCGCAAACGCGGTCAACGGCGTCATCAATATCATCACCAAGAGCGCCAAGGACACCCACGGCGCGCTCACGTCCCTAAGCGGCGGGAATGTCGATCAGGGCATGGGCGAGTTCCGCTACGGGGTAGGAAACGGAAACGGCCTCGATTTTCGCGTCTATGGTCTGGCGTTCGGCCGCGACGCGGAGTTTCATCCCGCGTTTGTGGCGCCAAATCAGACTCCGGTGGATCACGATCCGTTTGACGAGTGGCAGATGGGGCAAGGTGGATTCCGCACGGACTGGCAGGTGAATTCTCGCGATGCGCTCACGGTGCAGGGCGATATGTACAAGGGGTACGACGGCGAGCGCGTGGACGTCTCACTCTACTCACCGCCTTCCACGGAGCAATTCGACGATCCTCACAATGTCTCCGGTGAAAATGTACTAGCCCGCTGGCGACGTCAGGTCAACGAAGCCTCCGACTTTCAATTTCAGATCTATTACGACCGCACGTCCCAACTAAGTCCGCAGCTCGATGAGACGCGCGACACAGTTGACGTCGATTTTCTCTACCATATGAACCCGGACGACCGAAACAACCTGTTGTTTGGGGCAGGAGCGCGATGGAGCCCCGACAGCATCACCCAGAAATTCGAGACGCTGGACTTCGAGCCTCACCAGGAAACGGACAGCATCTACAGCTGGTTTCTGCAGGATCAGATATCGATCATTCCCAAGCAATTCTCAATCATCGTAGGGTCCAAGTTCGAGCACAACAACTATAGCGGTTTCGAAATCCAGCCGAACGTCCGTGCGATGTGGACGCCCACAGATCATCAGTCCCTCTGGGTGGCCGTCACGAGAGCCGTCCGCACACCTTCGCGACTGGACACGGACCTACAACTGACCGATTTTCTGGGACAAGCCGCTGGGAGTCCGCCCCTATACCTGAGGGTCGTTGGCAATAAGAAGTTTCAGTCGGAACAGCTTCTGGGCACCGAACTCGGCTATCGAACGCTCGTCACCAAGAAGCTGTACGTAGATGTGGCATATTTCTACAACAACTACACCGATCTCTATGGGTACGGCCCCGATTCAATTCTGGTGGAGAGGCCACCTGTGCCGGCCCCGACGCGCGTTGTCCTGCAGTTACCGCTAACGAATGCGACGAAGGGCGACACCACGGGAATCGAAATCGCGCCCGATTGGAAACCCTTCAGTTGGTGGGAACTGAAGGGATCGTATTCGTTCCTGCACCTGTTTGTGGAAAACGACTCGCACGCGGGTAGTTTCAACTCGCTGATAACCGCTTCTGACAATGGTTCGAGCCCTCATCATCAAGTCCAGATGCAATCCCTTTTCAATTTGCCGAAAAAGTTCGAGTTTGACGTCACCTATCGCTATGTTTCGGCGTTGCCAGGGGAGACGTCGGTTCCGGCGGGGCCCACCGTGAGTGACTATTCGACTGTCGATACTCGGATTGGCTGGCACCTCAATCCAAGTGTTGAGATGTCGTTCGTGGGGCAGAATTTGCTGCAAGACCACCACGCGGAATTCGGCGGGGATGATGGCCCGCTGGTCGGAATTCGAAGAAGCTACTACGGAAAGGTCACGTGGAGAAGGTAGTGTCGGCCGCGCCCACCGGGATCGTTCGATACGGAAGAACTCCTCCCTGCGCGTTGGGGAGTCACACACGTTGGCGGCGCCTTCCATGTGGCGTGGCACTTGTGGCGATCGTGTCCTGGCTATTTCTTGCAGTTTCTTCTTTGCATGGGCAGCAGCCGAAGGCGAGCGAGTTTCAGGTAAAAGCCGCATATCTCTACAACTTTGGCAGGTTTGTCCAATGGCCCGATGAAAGCGGCGCGGATCGCCGCGAATCCTTTGAGATCTGCGTGCTAGGCGCCGATCCGTTTGGGCAGGCGCTGGATGCGACTCTGGCCGGTGGAACAATTGACGGCAAGAGCGTGATGGCCAAGCGCATCACCAAACCGCAGGACGTCAATAGTTGCCGGATATTGTTCATTAGCTCATCGGAAGAGGGCCACTTGAAGGAGGACCTGGCGGCGCTCGACAAGACGCGCGTCCTGACGGTCAGCGACATCCCCCGCTTTTCAGAGCGGGGCGGAATGATCGGGTTCATCCTGGAAGGGAACCGCGTGCGTTTCGACGTCAACCTCGACAGCGCCCATGGAGCCGGCCTGACGTTGAGCTCCGAGTTGCTCAGAGTAGCGACGAACGTCCGTAAAGGCTCTCACGCGGGAGATTTGTAAACGATGAGCAACGCTACCAACGCTTCGATCGCACGGCGACTGACGTGGATGAACATGCTGGTCAGTGGCACTGCACTCCTACTGGCGTGCGCGGCGTTCATTGGATATGACATGGTCACATTCCGACAGACCATGGTTCGCAATCTTTCCACCCAATCTCAGATTATCGGCTCAAATAGCGCTTCAGCGCTCCTATTTAACGACCCGCAGGCCGCGGAAACCACACTCTCGGCATTGAAGGCCGCGCCGGACATTTTGTCGGCTGTGATCTACATGCCGGATGGCCAGCCCCTCGCAACGTATTCGCGCGATCGAAACAGTCCGATCCCGGCTCCGCCCTCGATCGCTTCAGGCCAGATCGAAACTCACATACGCCGGAGTAGTGAAATCGTAATGGTGCGTTCGATTGTGTTTCAGGGAAAGCCGACCGGAACCGTCTACATCCGGTCCGACTTGCAGGAATTGAATCAACGCCTGAAACGGTATGTCGGGATCGCGGCCATTGTGTTGCTGGTTTCCCTCATGGTTGCGCTACTGGTTTCGTCAGTTTTTCGTAGAGTTCTGGCCAAACCCATTGTGGACCTGGCGCGGATTGCCAAGATCGTTTCCCACGATAAGAACTATTCGGTGCGTGCCACTCCGATTTCCGGCCAAGGCGAATTGACGATTTTGATCGATGCGTTTAACGAGATGCTGACGCAGATCGGTAACAGCGAGAAGGAATTGCTCAAGGCTCATGACGGCTTGGAGCAGCGAGTCCAGGAACGTACAGCGCAATTAGAGACTGCGAAGAAGGAAGTGGAGGCCTTCTCCCGTTCCGTCGTGCTCGCCAAGGAAGAACTCGAGCGCTCGAGTAAGTTTAAGGATCAGTTCCTTTCCACCATGAGTCACGAGCTGCGAACTCCCCTGAACGCTGTCTTGGGCTTTTCTGATCTGCTCGGCGAAGACCGTTATGGACCCCTAAATGAAAAGCAGCGCCGTTACGTCAATCACATTTCCACGGGAGGGAAACATCTTCTCCGACTGATTAACGACATTCTGGATCTGTCGAAGATCGAGGCTGGGCGCCTCCAGCTGACCATGGAAACTGTGCGAGTCGAGACTTGTTTTTCGGAAGCGTGTGACACGTTACAACCGCTGGTCAGCAAGAAGGGTCATGTCCTCGTCAAGCACCCGGCCCAGGGTTTGAGCGTGCGTGCGGATGGCACGCGATTGAAACAGATTCTGATGAATCTGATTGGGAACGCCGTCAAGTTCACGCCGGAGGGTGGAAAGATTGAATTGGCAGCCAGACGAGTAGGCGATCTCGTCCGCATGGAGGTTCGCGATTCCGGTCCCGGAATTCCACAAGAAGAGCAGAAACGCATATTCGAGGCCTTCTATCGCTTGACCCAAAATGCAAAAGCCGCAGAAGGATCCGGTTTAGGACTAGCCATCACGCAGCGGCTGGTCGAGCTCCATGGTGGCCAGTTGGGGTTGGACAGCCAGATTGGCGCGGGCAGCTGCTTTTACTTCACCCTGCCTTTCGTTCCGTCGGTCGAGCCGCGTACGGAACAAGGGATCGAGCAGAAGTCGGATGGCGGCCCGGCCGCGAGAATCCTGGTCGTCGAAGACGATCGAACGGCGGCAACCCTGCTTGAGACGCAACTGATTTCCGCAGGCTACCAGGTCACGCTGTGCAACCGGCCGGAGCGAGCCGTTGAGATGGCCGCGGAGCTTCAACCCGCTGCTGTGACAATGGACATCATCATGAAGCCGATCAACGGATGGCAAATCCTGACGGCGTTGAAGAGCGACCGGCGCACCGCGCAGATTCCTGTGATCGTGGTGACCATCGTGGATCAGCCGTCCACCGGAGCGCTGCTCGGCGCGGACGAATACGTGGTGAAGCCGGTCGAAAAGTTGGTGCTCCTTTCCGCCGTGGACCGTTGCTTGAGCCGTTCGGGACGCACCGGATTGCGTTCGATTCTTATCGTGGAGGATCACCCTCCTACGCGCGAGTTCGTGGCTGAGTCGCTGATGCACCGCGGATACATCGTGGATATTGCCGCCGACGGAGCGGCGGCTCGCGCCCGAGTCGCGAAAGGGCTTCCCGAGCTTGTGATTCTCGACTTGATCCTGCCGGATATAAGCGGCTTCGAGTTGCTGGCTGAATGGAGAGCGAATCCCTCGACAGCGGGCTTGCCAGTCTTTGTGCTGACGAGCAAAGACTTGACCGTCGCCGAAAAGGAATTTCTCCAGGCCAATAGCTTGGCGCTTCTTCAAAAGAAGGACCGGTGGCAGGAAATCCTGTTCAGTCAACTACATCGAGTGGCGCCTCCGGCGCTGGTGGGAAAAATATGAGCCATCGAATTCTCGTGGTCGAAGACAACGCGGCGAATCTGGAACTCCTCGTGGACTGGCTGGAGTCCGAAGAGTTCCAGGTGCAGACCGCCACGACTCTGGACGAAGCTTTTGCTATCTTCCAAGGCGAGTTGCCTGAGACGGTGCTGCTGGACGTGCAACTCGGTGCTCAGGACGGTTTGACGCTTGCTACCTGGATCCGTCACGATCCCAAGTTGCGAAACATCCCTGTGATCGCCGTAACGGCGCACGCGATGGTAACCGATTACGAACGAGTCATGCGCGCTGGTTGCAGTGCGTGCGTTTCAAAGCCAATTGATTTCCGTCTGCTTCGGGAGCAACTGCATCGATGGCTCACCGAGCCTGCCAAAGCGCAGCCGGGTCGCTGAACGCCGACTGGCGTAGCGATCCGATTCAGCATTTACGCGTTAGGAGTTCAGCATGCCGAGCCGGATTCTGGTGGTGGACGATGACGCCACAATTGGTGAATTGATCCACGAAGTTCTGCGTTCGGTAGACATTGAATCTCTGGTCCTTACGCATAGTGGGCAGGCCGCCACTTGTCTGGCGAGGGAAAAATTCGATGCGGTCTTCCTCGATGTGCACATGCCCACGCCGGACGGGATCGAGCTGACCCGGAAAATCCGCTCCGGCGGCCTGAACGTCTCCACCCCAATCATGGTGATCACCGGCGAGGACGACCGGGCTCTGCTTGGGCGCGCGTTTGGAGCTGGCGCCAATTTTTTCCTCTACAAACCGATTGACCGGCACGACATTCTGCGCCTGGTTCGGGCGACGAAGGACTCGATAGAGCACGAGAGGCGGCGATTCCGGCGCATCAAGGTCAGCTGCAAAGTGTCCATCGAGTCGGGAGGCGCGCAATTGAACGGTGCGACCCTGGACATGAGCATCGGCGGCATGTTCGTGCAATCTTCCGGCGTGTTGCCCGTCGGCACGGTTGCGCTGGGCACGATTCACTTGTCGTCTGGACCGCCCCTGCATTTCGCGGCGCGCATTCTCCGCGTGTCCGGGGAAAATTGCATGGGGATGCAGTTTGAGAATGTCAGTCCGGCGTTCAGCAAGGGTCTGCAGGAGTTCCTGTTGCCTCTGCTTCTCACTAAATCGGATTCGAGGTAACCTACGGCCTTCCGACAGGCGTCCAGGCGTCCGGGCGAGACCTGTACCTCTGGCAATCCGCTGTGGTATCCTTGACCGTTTTTATGCGGTACTCACGCAGGAAGACGCTCACACCGAACCAGCTTATTCAAGGGCTCCGCAGCGGAAACAACGATTCGCTGGTCAGGTGTCCCCGGAATGCGGGGGAGGGATGGGCTTCCTCGGAGCGCCAGGATGGTCACGAACATGTCCACACCAGCCACGGCACATGAGACGGTTTCCCTGCAACTGGCGCATTCGCCTGATAGCGATGACGCTTTCATGTTTTATGCCCTGGCGACGGGCAAGGTTCGCCTTCCCGGTGTGAAATTCACGCACATACTCTCGGACATCGAGTCGTTAAACCACGCCGCGCTGAAGGAAACGTACGACGTGACGGCTGTGAGCTTTTACGGGTACACATTCGTCGCCGACAAGTATGTTTTGCTCGATTGTGGAGCGAGTTTCGGCGAGGGTTACGGCCCGATCGTGGTCGCGTCGCACCCGATCAAGAAGAAGGAGCTGGCAGGAAAGAAAATCGCCGTCGCCGGTACGCGAACGACCTCCTACCTCGCTCTCAAACTCTTTGAGCCGAATATTGAAACGGTCACAATGCCCTTCGACAAGATTATGGAAGCTGTGCAAGCCAAGGAAGTCGAAGCGGGCCTTCTGATCCACGAAGGTCAGTTACTTTTCTCGCAGATTGGACTTCACAAGGTCATTGACCTAGGGCAATGGTGGCAGGAATCCACAGGCCTGCCGCTGCCTCTGGGCGCAAACGCCGTTCGCCGCAGCCTCGGCCCGGATATGGGCCGTCAGGTGGCGCGCATCATTCGCGAAAGCGTCAGCTACGCGCTCGATCATCGCGAAGCCGCCGTCGAATACGCCCTTCAGTTTGCGCGCGACATGGACCCGATGCTTGCGGATAAGTTCATCGGCATGTACGTGAACCGCTGGACGCTGGATTGCGGCGAAGAGGGACGTCGCGCCGTGCGGGAATTGCTCGCGCGCGGAGCCACGGCAGGGCTCGTCGCGCCGTCTTTCAAGGTTGATTTCCTCTCCGAAGCCGCCTGACGCTCTGGGCAAACGAACCAGGCTGGCTGCAAGGCTTCGCGGATGCGGGCACTGACAAGAGGGCATACGAGTTCACCGAATTTCCGCGGGAACCCCAGCCGCAACCGGCTCCCAGCCGTGGTGGTCGCCCCCCTGTCATGCGAATCGAAATCGACGTTCTCGACCGGCCGGAGGTTTCGCCGCCCCATCTAAGCCGCGGGCTCCCACACATTTCATTCGGGTGGGGGATCGCACTGCTTCTGGGTTCACTGCTGGTTCTCTTCTTGGTCGGGCCCGTATCCCGCTAGATTTGCCTCCCGCTTTTTTCTGCGCGCCTACCCGTGAACTATTGACGCCAGAGCGGTTTCCATTGACCATAGATGCGCTCGTAGGGATGCCGCACTGGGGGTGGCATGCAACGCATTTTTTCCACGTACATGTACCGTAACCAGCCGCTGACACCGGTACTCCTTTCGGAAATCGCGCAAGCGGGGATTGCGAGCGTCGAAATATTCTGCGGAACCTTTCACTTCAACTACGTCGCCGCGCAGCCCGTGCGTGAACTCGCCGGCTCGCTGGCGGAATACGGTTTGACGCTCCACGCGCTCCACGCGCCGAATGAGCGCGACACAGCTCCGGGACGAGGCAGCGGCGTGCCCATCTCGATCGCCGATCCTGAACGCATCCGGCGGCAGGACGCTGTGGACGAAATCAAGCGCGCCCTCGAGGTAGCGGAGACCATTCCGTTCCGCTTTTTCACGCAGGATCTGGCGACCGGTCACCAGGCGGCCGATCCGCGCAAGTTCGACGCGGCGTTCAACTCGCTGGAAATCCTGGCGGTCTTCGCAAAGCATCGAGGCGTCACCATCGCCCTGCAAAACACTCCGAATGAACTCGGCTCACCCGCGTCGCTTGCCCAATTCGTCAAGGACACTCACCTGCACAATCTGGGGTTTTGCTTCGACATCGGCCACGCGCATCTGGAGGGAGGCGCCGAGGCAGGTCTTCACCTGATGCGCGATCGCGTCGTCACGGCGCACGTCCACGACAATCACGGCGAGAAAGACGAGCACCTACTTCCCTGGGAAGGCACGATCGATTGGGACGCGGCCCTGGGGGATTTTGCAAACGCACCCGAGCCACTTCCGCTCGTTCTCGAGCTTAAAGAAACGGCGCCAGGATCGCCATCACTCGATCAGATTCGCACCGCGTTCGACAAACTCGAAAAACACCTGGACGAGAAAGGTGCCAACTCCGCCCGAATGGGGCCGGCCCGGAACTGATGCCAGCTTCCGATGAATCCATGAGCCAGCAAGCACAAGCTCCCGTCCCCGTGGTTGCCATCGAGCACGCCGCCCAGCACGTTGGCAGCGTGGTGACGATTCGCGGATGGCTCTACAACGTACGCGAATCCGGCAAACTCCTTTTCCCGATTTTCCGCGATGGCACCGGAGTGATGCAGGGCGTCGTCTCATTGAAAGAGAATCCCGAAGCGTTCGCCGCGCTCAAGGGTCTCACGCAGGAATCGAGCGTCATCGCCACGGGCAAGCTTCAAGCGGAGCCGCGCGCGCCCGGCGGCTACGAAATACACATCAGCGCGGTCGAAGTCGTCCAGCGCGTGCCCGAATCCACTCCGTATCCGATTCAACTCAAAGAGCACGGCGTGGACTTCCTGCTCGACCAGCGCCATCTCTGGATCCGCACCCCACGCCAGGCGTCAATCCTCCGCATCCGCGCCGCAGCAATTCGCGCGGCGCGCAATTTCATGGATGATCTGGGCTACACGCTTACCGACGCGCCGATCTTCACACCCGCAGCCTGCGAAGGAACCACCACCCTTTTCGAAGTGAACTACATTGACGATCAGAAGGCCTATCTCACCCAATCCGGCCAGCTCTACGTGGAAGCCACCGCAGCTGCACTCGGCAAGGTCTATACATTTGGCCCCACGTTCCGCGCCGAAAAATCCAAGACGCGCCGCCACCTGACGGAATTCTGGATGCTCGAACCCGAGGCGGCCTTCGCTCACCTCGAGGACATGATTGAACTGGGCGAGGGGCTCGTCAGCGCGATCGTGCAATCGGTGGTGCAGAATCGCGCCCGCGAACTCGCCACCCTCGGCCGCGACGTTGCCAAGCTCGCAAAGATCGTTCCGCCATTTCCGCGAATCAGCTACGACGAAGCTGTCAAAGTCCTGCAGAAGGCCGGTAACCCGGCAACGTGGGGCGATGATTTTGGCGGTGACGAGGAGACCCTGCTTTCGAAGGAGTTTGAAAAGCCAGTGGTTATCCACCGCTATCCCGCCGCGATGAAGGCGTTCTACATGGCCACCGATCCGGCGCGACCCGACCTAGCGCTCAGTTTCGACATGATCGCCCCTGAAGGCGGCGGCGAAATCATTGGCGGCGGTGAACGTCAGTCCAGCTACGAGACGCTCCTCCGTCGCATCCGCGAAAGCGGCCTGCCCGAGGAGTCGTTTCAGTGGTATCTCGACCTCCGGCGCTACGGCAGCGTACCTCACGCCGGCTTTGGCCTGGGCCTGGAACGTACCGTTGCGTGGATTTGCGGAACCGAGCACATCCGCGAAGTCATCCCCTTCCCACGCATGCTCTATCGCGTTTATCCTTAGATGGGCTTGGGTGCACCCGGCAGGTGCGCTGGGCGTCCTTCCGTCCTTCCGGGGTCGCGAACAGAATCAGCCAAATGCCAGAAAAGATACGCATCATCGGTGTGCCGATGGACCTGGGCGCCAGCCGCCGGGGCGTGGATATGGGGCCTTCCGCGCTGCGTGTAGCGGGGCTGCAGTCGCGCCTGAAGCAACTCGGGCGCCAGGTTGAAGATGTAGGAAACGTCGCCGTACCGCAGGCGGAAGAGCAGCCCTACGGCGAAAAAAAGGCCCGGTATCTTGATGAGATTTCGCAAACTTGTAAGGGCCTCGCGGAAATGGTCCGCAAGACGCTCGATGAGGACATGGTTCCGCTCGTGCTCGGCGGCGACCATTCGATCGCAGTTGGCACCATCGCTGGAGCCGCTGCCCACTTCAATAAGGTGGGCAAGCGCATCGGTGTGATCTGGCTCGACGCTCACGGCGACATGAACACACCCGAATCCTCTCCTTCGGGTAACGTTCACGGCATGCCGCTCGCCTCGATTATGGGTTACGGGCCGCCTGAACTGACGGAGCTTGCCACCGTCAAGCCGATGGTTGAGCCGCGCAATGTGGTCCTGGTCGGTATCCGCGACCTCGATTCGAAAGAGCGCCGATTCGCAAAAGAGTCGGGCGTGCATGTCTTCACCATGCGCGATATTGATGAGCGCGGCATGCGTGAAGTGATGGCCGAGGCACTTCGATTTGCTACGGACGACACCGCTGGAATTGCCGTCAGCCTTGACATGGATTTCGTTGACCCGTCCGATGCGCCAGGAGTTGGCACGCCCGTGCGCGGCGGCGTCACATACCGCGAAGCGCATCTTGCACTCGAGATGATTGCCGACAGCCGCGCCATGGTTTCTTTCGAACTGGTCGAAATTAATCCCGTGATTGACTTGCACAACACGACCGCGCTTCTGGGCGTTGAGTTGGTCCTTTCCGGACTGGGGAAGAAAATTCTGTGATGACGACTCCGAAGAAACTGCGCGTTGGCGTTCTCTTTGGCGGGCGTTCGGGCGAGCATGAGGTATCGCTCGCTTCGGCCGCGTCTGTTATTCGCGCCCTCGATGCGGAAAAATACGAAGCCGTGCCAATCGGCATCACGAAAGATGGCCGCTGGCTCGTGGGGATGGGCGCACAGAAATTGCTCAGCGAGGTCTTGAAATCGGGCGAGCGAGTCTCGCTACCGCCCGACCCGACTGCGGCATCGCTCGTGCCGCTTACTCCATCTCCTGGGCATCCTGGCGTAACCGTGGATGTGATGTTTCCGGTTTTGCACGGCACGTTTGGCGAGGACGGCACAGTTCAGGGACTGCTTGAGCTGGCCGGACTGCCTTACGTTGGCGCGGGTGTGCTTGCGTCGGCCGTGGGCATGGATAAAGACGTGCAGAAGCGCTTGTTTGCCGAGGCCGGTTTGCCAATCGTTCCATTCTTGGCGTTTCGCCGATCGGAATGGGGGCGCGAGCGCGCAAAGATCCTGCGAGCGATCAAGAAGAAATTCCGCTTTCCGCTGTTCGTAAAGCCAGCGACGCTAGGCTCGTCCGTGGGAATGACGCGCGTGAAAGCAGCTCACGAATTGGGCACGGCGATTGATCGAGCGGCGGAGTTCGCGCTGAAGGTTCTCGTCGAGAAAGCCGTCACCGCGCGCGAAATCGAGGTCTCCGTTCTCGGCAATGACGATATTCGCGCGTCCATTCCCGGCGAAATCCTGCCGCATCGCGAATTCTATGATTATGCCGCGAAATATCTGGAGCACGGAACTTCCCTGTTGATTCCGGCGCCATTGAAGAAAAAGCAGGTCGCCATCGTTCAGGATTATGCCGTTCGCGCCTTTCGTGCCATTGACGGCACGGGCATGGCACGCTGCGACTTCTTTCTCGAGAATCGCAGCGGGAAGATTATCGTCAACGAGCTCAACACAATTCCCGGATTCACTTCGATTAGCATGTATCCGAAAATGTGGGAAGCCTCCGGGCTACCGTATCCCAAGCTGATCGATCGCCTGATCGAGCTAGCCCTCGAGATGCACCGCGAAAAAGCGCGCACGAAATATTCGATCGAACTTCCTCCCGGCGCTGCTGGGGCTCTCGAATCCTAGCGATTCCCGGGTCGTGAAAGCTTCTCCCGTCAGAACGACGGTCGCCACTCTTGCGAACCAGCGCGTTCACGCCACCTGTCTCGATCGCTCGGTAGCCCTTGACACCGTTCGCTCGCATGATTAAACTAACCGTTTAGTTGAAGAATATAACCGCTGAGGAGGCTTCCATGCAATATCGCCGATTGGGCAGGAGTTCCCTGGTAGTTTCCGGGCTGGGCCTTGGTTGTATGGGCATGTCGCAATCATACGGTACTCCGGACGATCAGGAATCCATCGCGACGATCCATCATGCCATTGACCGCGGAATCACCATGCTCGATACCGCCGATATGTACGGCGGCGGCGCCAATGAAGAGCTGGTAGGTGCGGCTGTGGCAAAGCGCCGCCACGAAGTGGTGATCGCGACGAAATTCGGAAACATGCGCATGCCGGACGGGCGATTCCTCGGCGTGAACGGGAAACCCGAATACGTGCAGAGCGCGTGCGAAGCATGTCTTGAGCGCCTGAAGATTTCTACCATCGATCTTTTTTATCTGCATCGCGTAGATTCGAATGTGCCGATCGAGGAAACTGTCGGCGCCATGGCTCGGCTGATCGACCAGGGAAAAGTTCGCTATTTGGGGCTTTCCGAAGCAGGAGTCCAAACCATCCGCAAGGCGCATGCGACGCACCCCATTACCGCGCTGCAAAGCGAATACTCGCTGTGGACGCGCGACCCAGAGGACGGAATCCTCGCCGCGTGCCGCGATTTGGGCATCGGTTTTGTCCCGTACAGTCCGCTGGGCCGCGGCATCCTCACCGGCCAAGTGAAAAGCGCGGAATTCGGTCCCAAGGATTTCCGCCGTATGTCTCCGCGCTTTCAGGGCGACAATTTCCAGAAGAACCTGCAACTGGTCGCGCGCATTGAGCAGATCGCGGAGGAAAAGCACTGCACTCCCGCGCAGCTGGCTCTCGCCTGGGTCTTGGCACAGGGCCAGGACATCGTGCCGATTCCGGGCACAAAGCGCCGCACCTACCTCGACCAGAATCTTGGCGCTCTGGACATCGCGCTCACTGCGGCGGACCTGCGCCAGATGGATGGCGTGTTGCCGCGCGGCGCAGCCGTTGGCGCCCGGTATCCAGAGGAATACATGAACCGTTTGGGGATCTGAAACAATCATGGCTCGCGGGCGTAGAAGAGTTGAAGACCCGGCAACGGCGCGGCGAATTCTGGCCGCCGCCGAGCGGCATTTTGCCGCGCGGGGTCTGGCGGGGGCGCGCACCGAGGAAATCGCCATGGCCGCGCACGCGAACAAGGCGATGCTTTACTACTATTTCGGCAACAAGCGCCGGTTGCATCGGGCGGTCCTGGAAAATTTGTTGCGGCAGCTTCGCGTAGCGGTTTTTGCGCCACCGAGAAAGAAGCTGGCTCCGCGCGAGAGGTTTTTCGCGGGAGTAAACGGCTATTTCGATTTTCTGGCGATTCACCCGAATTACCCGCGCCTGGTTCAGCGGCAGGCGATGGAGGCGGGCCCGGGATTCAAGTGGATGGTGACGGAGTTTTTTCGTCCCCTGCATCGTGAGCTTGCTCGAACGGTCGCGGAAGGAAAGGCCGACGGCGAGTTTCGAGACGTTGATCCCGATCAGACCGCTCTGATGACGCTGCAGATGACAACGTCCTATTTCGCCGGCGCCGCAATCCTGAGCCGTGTGGTGGGGCACGACTTGCTGACACCGGAGGCGATCGCGGCGCGGAAGCGCGCGCTGCTGGACTTTCTCCAGCACGCTTTGATGCCCCAAGGAGCCAGGGCCTAATGAACAGCCGGAAAACATTCGCCATCATCGGGGTCGTTTTCGTCATCGCGCTCGTGTTCTATTCGTTTTCGACGCCCTGGGGAAAGGAAATTCCACTCACCGGCATCGTGGACGGCAATGAAGTAATCGTAAGTCCGCAGATAACGGGTCGAATCATCCGGTTGACTGTGGACGAAGGCTCCGACGTGAAAAAAGGAGACCTGATCGCCGAGCTGGACCCAAAAGAGCTCGAAGCGGGCTTGGCTGCCGCGAATGCGAACGTTGCCAGCTTGCAGGCGCAAGTCAGCGAGGCAAATCACAATTATGCGATGACGGACGATCAGACGGGCGCTTCCGTAAAGCAAGCGATGGCGATGCTTACATCCACGCGCGCACAACTCGACCAGGCGCGCGCAAATCTGTGGCGCGATCAAACCGATCACGACCGGATGCAAAAGTTGTTCGATAGCGGCGTCGAATCAGCACAGGATCGTGATCACGCGCAGGCCACCCTCAATGCTTCGCTGGCCAACGTGAAATCGCTCGAAGACTCGGTGAACGCCCAAGAAGCCGCGCTGGGCGTCGCGCAAGCGAATCGCAAGCAAGTGGACGTGCGCGGCAGCGAGATTGCCACGACCATCGCGCAACTGGAACAGGCGCGCGCCTCCGCGGCGGAAACCCGGACGCAGCTCGGCTACACGAAGATTTACGCACCGATTGATGGCATCGTCTCCGTCCGCGTGGCCAAGCAGGGCGAGGTTGTGGCGCAGGGCTCGCCAATTGTTGTCGTGGTGGACGTAGACCACCTGTGGGTGCGTGCAGACGTGGAAGAAAGCTATATCGACTCGGTAAGTTTCAACCAGACGATGCGCGTGCGTCTTCCTTCGGGGGACATTCTCGAGGGGCAGGTGTTTTTCAAGGGAGTCGAGAATGATTTCGCCACGCAGCGTGACGTCAGCCGCACGAAGCGCGACATCAAGACATTCGCGATCAAAGTGTCCCTGCCGAATCAGGGCCGAAGGCTATTCACAGGCATGACGGCGACGGTCTTGCTGCCTCCGCCCGAGCACAAAAGCTGGTTCGCGCGCCTGTGACCCAAGAGGAATTCGCCCCTATGAATGCAATTGAAGTCGATCACATGACCAAGAAGTTCGGCGATTTCGTCGCTGTGAACGACGTGAGCTTTAACGTGTCGCAGCAGGAAATCTTCGGCCTGCTGGGCCCTAACGGGGCGGGAAAGACTACGCTGATTCGCATGATGACGACTCTGTTGTCCGTCACCTCCGGCACGGCCCGGATTGGCGGCCACGACGTCCGCACGGATGCGGATGGCGTGCGCAACACGTTGGGTGTAATTCCGCAGGCATTCACGTCCGATCCGGAGCTGACCGCGAAGGAAAATATGGCGATTCACGCGAAGCTTTACGGCGTTCCTGCCGACAAGCGTGACGCGCTGATTGACAACCTGCTCGAATCGGTCGAACTGCTGAAGTTTCGTGATGGGCTCGTGCGCACGTTCTCGGGCGGCATGCGCCGCCGGCTGGAAATCGCGCGCGGCTTGGTCCATTCGCCGAAAATCATGTTTCTCGACGAGCCGACGACGGGGCTTGACCCCGTGTCGCGCACAAATGTGTGGGAAATGATTCGATCGCTGCGCGACCGGTCGGAACTCACCATCCTGCTCACGACTCACTACATGGATGAGGCCGACAAGCTCTGTGACCGGATCGCCATCGTCGACCACGGGAAGCTCGCTGCGCTCGATACGCCCACGCGGCTGAAGGACAACGTGCCTGGAACGGAAGTCGTGGAAGCGGAATTCTCGGGCGAGCCGCCGGACTGGATCGAGCAGCTTCGCGGCCTGTCGCACGCCACAGGCGTGTCGCCGCGTGAAGACGTGGTCCACATCACTTCCAGCGACGGGCCTGCCACCGTGGCGGCGCTGATGGATCTGGCGCGCGCACGCAGAGTGACAGTGAAAAGAGTGATCGTCCAGAGCACCACGCTCGACGACGTGTTTTTGCACTATACGGGGACCGCATTGCGCGACGCACCGCAAAAAGCCGTGCACCAGCCCAGTCCATTTTCTCGCTGAGCGCACGGAGGATAATCCACATGAAGCTCTATCGCGTATCGGCGCTGGTCGAACGGGACATGCGGAAATTCTTCCGCAGCCCTGCACTCATGCTGAGTTCGCTGATTTTCCCGCTGGTGCAGCTCGTGGTGCTCGGATACGCCTTCGGCGGAAAAATCAAGAACGCGGACATCGCCTTCGTGGACGAAGACCATTCCGTCCAATCGCGCCGCGTCGAGGAGATGTTCGACGGAATTACTGCGGGCCCGCAGACATTCCGTGTCCTCGACTACGACTCGCTTCCTCGCGCGGTGGACGATCTGCACGCGGGCTTCGTGAAAGCCGTAGTGGACGTTCCGCACGATTTCTCGCGCCGCTATTACCAGCATGATCGCCCGCGGCTCGTTTTCACGGAGGACAACACCGATCAGTTTATTTCGAGTTCACTTCTGGCAAGCGTCCAGGACATGACGACGGAACTCAATACACCCGATGTGGCGCCGTCGCGTCTCGATGGGCAGGTAGAGCTCAACGTGGTCGAGGTCTATCCCTACATCGAGTACATCAAGTACCTGCTTGCCGGCTCGACCGCCATGGGTATTTTCATTACCGCCATGATCGGTGGCGGCATCACATATATCGACGACAAAACTCGCGGTTTACATGAAGGCTACCTTCTGACGCCCATTCGAAAGACGGAGTTAGTTGCGGGGCTCATCGGGTCGGGAACCCTGAAAGCATTCATGGCGGGTGTGTCTCTGACCATCATCGGCGGTCTGATCGCCGGAATTCCGGGACTGTGGCACCCCATGCGCCTTCTGTATCTCTCGATCGTCATCCTGGTCGCGTCGCTTTCCATGATCAGCTTGATGTTTCTGGTGATGGTGCGGATCGACGATCCGCTTGTGCCTCGCGCGATTTTCGGCGTGCTCAACATGCTGCTGTTTTTTCCGTCTGGCGCGGTCTATCCAACGGAAGCGTTTCCGCCTTGGTTGCGCTGGATCTCCGTGATTGATCCATTCACGTACACGGTCCACGCGCTGCGAAATCTGACGCTCAAAAACACGGGCATTGAAGGGATTTATATGGACGTGCTAATTTTGAGCGGCTTCTCTGCGGTGATGATTGCGGGCAGCCTGGCATTATTCAAGCGCCAACTGTAATTCGAAGGAGTCCACGTGGGTCTGTTGGACGCGACCGAAGAACATCCGGCATCGAAGCTGCGGCGCTACCTGATCACGATCCTGGTATTCGTGCTCCTCGGAGGTGGCGGCCTTTGGTGGTTGCTGCGCTACCATGCCGAGAAAACAGCGGTGTATCATTTTCTAAACGCTGTTGTAGCCGGGAACATGCAGCAGGCTTACAACATGTGGAGTCCGTCGCCTTCCTACTCGCTCAAGGATTTTGAGGGCGACTGGGGGACGGACGGCTACTACGGTCCGGTGAAAAGCTTCAACGTCACGGGTACATATCGTCCGCCGATCGGATCGTCCGGCGTGGTGGTAATCGTGGACCTAAGCCCCTATCAGCCATTCCCCGAGAAGGATGACGCGCTCAAGCAGAGCAAATCGAAGGAAGTTCGGTTGTGGGTTCAGTTCAAGGATCGGTTGGTGGAGTTTCCGCCGCCGCCGTTCGACCAACCCTAGCGTGGACCGAGTCAGGCTGGGTCAATCCGAGCGTCGCTCACGATCATGATGGGAATGTCGCCTCGCACGGGATAGACGCGCTTGCAGGTCGCGCACTTCAAACCCTGTTCATCGGGCGTTGGCGTGACGGGCGTTTTGCACTCCGGGCAAACCAAAATGTCGAGCAGTTCCTTTGACACCGCCATGAGTTTCCTCCGCGACGAATTCCTAGTCTTGCACTTTATCAGGACAGCGCGCGGCGGAGCAACCGCGCGGCGCTCGCCGATTTGTTCTCACCCCAGAGACGCGGCCCCGAGGACCAGTCGGCCTTTCCATTCGGTGCCGGCCGAGAACTCCACGGGCCAGACGGCGGTAATTTGCGAGCCCTGATAGATGCGCTCGAAGCCGTCTTCTGATTCCGACACCGTTTCAATGGGGGCAATCCAAATATTCGCCGCAGCGGACGCTTCCAGGGTTACAGCGGCGTGCTGCCATTCGTCCACCACGCGTAGCTCGTCCGCTGTCACGGCCGCGGACAATCGCAACGGGGATCGCCGGCCCTCTACTTCGAAATAACGGTTCGCTTCCGAAGGTGCCAGAAAATTCACAACGACCTCAATCCCGACGTTCACCGAAGCCGCGCCAGATGCCCTGCGGCGCAAGATGACGTCGCAGATGATGTCGAATCCCGCGGGAGTCGAATGGAACAACAGGTGTTTTTCCGCCTGCCAATCAGCGCTGTCTTCGGAGGCAAGCACGACGCTGGCCGAGGTTGAGCCGCCTACGCTAAAGCGTCCGCCGGCGAGCCCAGCATCCTCTTCCAATCGAACGGCTGCGTAATCCTGGTGGGATTTCCCCTGTCCAAAGAGCAGCAGCCGAAATGAGTGCCGCGGCCAGCGATCGTAGTTCAGCCAACGTTCGAGGCCCTCTTCCTTCGCGCGCGTCTGCTCATGGATGGATTGCGCGCCGTGGGCGCGATCCGCGGACAAGCTTCGGAGTTTGGCGTGATAGGTCTCGGGCCGGCGCTGGAGTGAATTGATCAACGTTACATTTGGCGGGCGGAAATCGAGCGCGACAATCGTGCCTCCGTCCTCTGGAGCGAGGAGCGCCGCGTAGCGGTCCGACGTGAAATACATTTCGTCGCGGCCATCGGCATTGAAATCAAGCGTCGCGGCGTGAGTGAACGGCTTTTTGTGGTGCGCGAGCCCATCGGCAATCGTTTCGGCCTGTTCGAGCGAGCGCCACACGGCGGTGCGCAAGTGGGGTGAGTACAGGCCGCCAAAAACGCCGTGCCAGTATGGATCGTTGCACTGGCCGCGCAGCAGGAGCTTCGTCGCTTCCTGGCGCGCCTTTTTGAAAGCGCGATCGAAGCGACGGCTGCGCGAAAGCCGGCGTATCTTCTGCGAGACGTGCAGCATTTTCTTGTGCAACAGGTTTGCTTCGGAGTACTTGGTGAAGAAACTGCGCCAGATTCCCCCGCGAAGGAACGGCATCACATCCGCGTGAGGCGAAAACTGATCGAGGAGGCTGTGATAACGCTCGCGCGCGGTCGTGGGCAGAGACCATTCCATCATTTCCGTATAGGAGGCGGAAGGCAAATCCGCGCGACCAAGCGGTGCATGCGAAGCGACCGAATCCGACGGAGTAGATGTAGCGAGCCAGTCGGCGTTTCTTTCCAATTCTGAGAAGAAGCGATCGAGCCACCTATCCTGGTAGCAATGCTTGTTCGTCTCCGGCCACACGCCGAATTTTTCGAGGTCGTCGCCCATGGTCGCAAAACCGCCCCGATGCCGGCTCGCGGCGTCGCGAAGAAACTCCGTGGTCTCGCCTACATCGCGGAAGGGAATCAAGTACCGTAGAGACTTTAGCCCGGGAAGGACCTTCACGGTATGGCCCAAGTCTTCCGAGATGTAGTAGCCGAAAAGCTGCTCAAGCTCGAATCCGGCGCCGAGAAAATGGTTGTCGTCAACCAGCGTATACTCGACACCCGCAGGCGCCAGGCACGAAGGTAGCTGGGGCTCCCAAACGCGCTCGGCAAGCCATGCGCCACGTGGTCGGGATTTGAAATGCTTTTCGGCGTACGCGGCCAGCCGCGCGATCTGCTCCAGGCGATCTTCGGGCGGAATGGTTACTAAAATTGGCTCGTAAAATCCGCCACCCACCATTTCCACCTGGCGGGTCGAGACAAGTGCGCGGAGGCGATCGAAATATTCCGGGTGTGCGCGCTCGATCCATTCAAGCAACGGCCCCGAATAGTGGAGACCCAGGCGAACCGCAGGGTGGCGCGCGAGCACTTCGAGGAAAGGGAGGTAGGAATCTTGGTAGGCGCGTTCAAGTACGTCGTCGAAATTTCCGACCGGTTGGTGCGCATGAATCAGAAGAACAAGCTCGAATTTCCGCACCGGCGGACCTCGGGAACGCCTTATAGGATAACCCGATTCAAGCCACCTGCGGACGGAGACTTTGCATCCGTGGGCCAGAATCGGTTACGCACGAGTAGCGGAACGCGTCGCGCTTGCCCGGGCGAATTGTGCCAGGCGTTCGCCAAGCCGCGTCATCGCCGCTTCCACGGACGCATGGGGCGCGTTGAAAGGTGCGTAAATCACGATCAGCACTTCGCGCGCAGCTTTGGTAATCATGGTGCGCGTCGAGTCGCTGATGGGGCTGCCGAAGGCGCCTTCGCTGTCGGCGAGGACGGGCCTTCCTTCCAGGTGCCACATACGTTTTCCGATGCCCTCGTAGCTCTCCCCAGCGGCTCCGTGCCGGAAAACGACAGGGGGTCCAATTCGGGCGCAGTCGTAACAACCGAACGGCCAGCCCGTTTCAATCGAGCCCATGTTGCCGATGTCAACGACGTTTGACACGCGATATAGACCCTTTCCTTGGACGACCCGCCGGAGCAGTGCTTCGGAGGAAGGACGATATTTCGACGGATCAAGATCCCAGGAGCGAAACATTGCGCGGACCGCTCGAGTCGGCTCGGCTTCGGCGAGGCTCTCGACCGTAAACTCCCTACGCTTTCGATCGCAGACTTCGTCCATCAGCCGGGCGAGGCTTTCATCTGCTGGAGCAACGCGCAGCCCGTCGGCTTCGACGACTCCAAGTTTCACGTCGGATAATTCGATCCTAATCTCCATCGTCGCTCGCTGATTCGAGGGCTGCTATCATCACGATTCCCGCGCTGGCTGTCGTCGTTCCGCCGAATTCACGAGAACGGGAAGATTCTATCGGGAATCGAATATGCGTGCGACGAAAGAAACCGGTCAATTTCGGAAGGGCGTAGCACTATTTAACGCGCGCAGGTTTTTCGAGGCTCACGAGGCATGGGAAGAGCTGTGGCTGATCGAACCTGAGCCCGAGAAGACTTTCCTGCAAGGGTTGATTCAGCTAGCCGCGGCTTACCATCATCATGGCCGCGGAAATCCGCGCGGCATGCAATCGCTGCTCGCCGCCGGCCTCGCCAAGTTGGCGCGCTTTCCGGACGATCATCGCGGGCTTGCGCTCGCGGAGCTTCGAGCAGAGGCGAAGCAGTGGGCCAAGATTTGGAGCGACGGCAGCGATCTGGAAGCCCGAAGACTACCCCGCATCCGCCCAATCGTGCCAGCAAGCCGGAAACGGAAACGCGGCGGATAAAACAATCCGCCGCGCTCGATTGCGATAGCTTCGTGGTTCGGGACTACTTCCGGACTTTACTTCGCGCCATATGGCGCGCGAACGGGATATCCGTCAGGCCTTCTTGTAATAGTCGGCGTTGATTTTCGTGTAACCAGTCCACTTTTCCGGCAGGTCTTCCAACGCGAAAATCGCCGTCACCGGGCAGACTGGAACGCACGCGCCGCAGTCAATGCATTCGTCGGGATTAATGTAGAGCTGCGTGGCAGCCTCAAATTCCGCCTCGTCCTTCCGGGGATGAATGCAGTCCACCGGGCAGACATCCACGCAGGCGGAGTCTTTCGTTCCGATGCACGGCTCGGCGATTACGTAAGCCATCTAAGCTTTCTCCTAAAACGTGCGTGGCCTTCGAGAAACGCACGCGCTGAATACAAGGATACAACCTTGAAACTGATTTTTGTATATCCAAATTTGAGAATGCACACTGCCTTCACGTCTCGACGAATCGCGGCGCCGCTCGCCCCGCCGACCCGTTACTGGTTTGCACCGCCTCTGTTGCCGCCGCCGCTCCGGAACGGATAGAATATCGGTGAGGCGAAAAGATGATGCGCAAGTCACGGCGATGCCTGTTTCCGGTTGCGATGGTTGGGATCGTCGCTCTAGGTGCATTCAGCTTCGCACGCCCGCCGGTAACAGCGGCCAAGCCTGCTTCGTCCGCCGAAACGCTTCCTGGAGATCCGCAACTAATTGACCTCGCCGGGTACAAACAAGTAGTCGCTAAGTATCAGGGGAAAGGGCTCCTGGTCACGTTCTGGGCTACCTGGTGCCAGCCTTGCCGCGAGGAATATCCCATGATCATCGAACTCGCGAAGGAATATGCCCCGCAGGGCTTGGCCGTAATCGGCGTGAGCCTGGACGAGGACGCTGACTTGGGTCTGGTTCGTCAATTCCTCGACAAGGGCCACTCGGGATTCCCCAATTATCGCCAGAAACCGGGAATCGATGCGGACGCGTTCTATCAAGGCGTGAACCCGGACTGGCGCGGCACAATGCCGCAAACGGATTTCTACGCGCGCGACGGACACCTGGCCCGCTACTTCGTCGGACAGAAGACGAAGGATGCGTTCGTTCAGGCGATTCGCTTGATATTGCTGAACGGGAATTCCCAGAACCGTTCAGGCGCGACGTCTACGATCGGCAATTGAAGACTTTCCCTTACAGGCCGAGTCTGCAATATCTGTAGTGACCGGTAATCTTCCAACGGAACAACACGTCCTCCAACCTAGGCCCTCGCGATATCGTGGATGATTAGATATTACTCGGCCTGCGGTGACTTCCGATCGATGACGATTCCGATCGGAGGCACGCCTCTGCCCCAATTCCAAGTGACCAGGTCGCCGGGAGAGTAATCGTCGGCGCCATAGGCAATTGGGATCGTCTCTCTCTTTCGGCCGAAAAAGACCGGCAGGTTTGGAGGGCGGCGGCGGTCTATATTGGGATCAGGATGGTTTTGACGCCCCCGGCGATCGTGAGGATATGCGCTCCAGTTCGGCACGATCTCTTTGTGGACTTCGTTCTGCAGATCGATCCTAACCGCCCGACCGGAGCGAATTATTTCGTCCGTGCAAACTCCAGTGTCGGCCGGGACATCTCCATTTGGATCGGGAACCCGCACCTAAGGGGAGTCGTAGGGTATCGGATGCGAGGTTGGTTCGACCGCCGCTGCGAAGAGCCGCTGAAGAAATGCCTTCTGATCAGTCGCCTGCTGAGCGCCCAACAAACTGGAGGGTAGAAAGATCAGGAGCGCGACAAGCGCTATCCACCAATGTGGCTGCACATAAACCGCAATCAGCTTTTCTCGGCGGATAGCAACCTCTCCGCTTCGATCGCCGCCATGCAGCCTGAGCCAGCCGCCGTTATCGCCTGACGGTAATGATGGTCCTGAACATCGCCCGCGGCAAAAACTCCTTCAACGTTGGTTTTGGGGCCATCGTGGGTGATGAGGTAGCCGTTTGCGTCCATCTTCAGCTGACCCTGGAAGACTTTCGTATTCGGATCGTGGCCGATGGCGACGAACACGCCTTCGGTGGCTACGGTGTGAACCTTGCCGGTTTCGGTGTTCTTCAGCGTGACCATCTCGACCGATTTCTTCGTCACGTCGTGCACTTCCGCGATCTCGTACGGGGTCATGAACTCGATCTTTTCATTGGCACGGGCCCGATCTAGCATGATCTTCGACGCGCGAAATTCGTTTCGCCGGTGGACCAGAATCACTTTCTTCGCAAATTTCGTCAAAAAGGTCGCCTCCTCCATGGCCGTATCGCCTCCGCCGACCACAATGATGTCCCGGTTGCGGAAAAAAGCCCCGTCGCAGGTCGCACAAGTGGAAACGCCGTGACCCAGCAAGTTCCTCTCGGATTCGATGCCGAGCATCCGCGCGGAAGCCCCGGCTGCGACGATCAACGTCTCGCTCTCGTACGCCTCTTTGCCGGCGACGACCGTGAATGGCCGTTTGCTCAAATCCACGGAAGCAACAGCCCCAGCGCGAAACTCCGCGCCGAACCTCTGCGCCTGCTTTCGCGTGCGCTCGATTAGCTCGGGTCCGAGAATGCCTTCAGGAAAACCCGGGAAATTCTCAACCTCCGTGGTCAAAGCGAGCTGACCGCCCGGCTCGTAGCCATCCAACACCAGGGGCTTCAAATCCGCCCGCGCGGCATAAATCGCTGCAGTTAATCCCGCGCATCCGCTACCGATAATGATTACCTTATGCAATTGATTCTCCTGTGCGATTGGATTCCTGCAGGCGGTGCTTCGATTCAACGCCCAAACCATCGCCAGTATAGCAATCTCGCACTCTGGCTGCCATCGGCTTGCGCGCGCCGACTACTCGCGCGATAATTCCGCTCGACCCGGACACAGCAATGCCGAGCCCCGCGACCCTCTTTCGACTCCTGAGCGAATTCATGGTCCTGCTTCTTGGCGCGCTATTGACTTTGATTGCGCTCACAAGGCCCGTCGGCCTTCCGGGTCGCCCTGTAGCGATCGTAATTCTTGGTGTTGTGTTGATTTATTGGGGTGTTCGCGCGCTGACGAGGGCTGGGCCAGAGGCAGATCGCCTGCAGTCCCGAATCCGGGCAGGCTCGCTTGTCCTCGTGGGCTTTTTGGTGCTGGGACTTCGATTTCTGCCTCAAGGCCACGCGGAACTGCTGTTGGCGCTCGCAGGCGGCGTCCTGGTAGTCAGAGGCCTGGTCGAAGGAGTTCTGCTCGCGCGCCGGTCGTGACCCGGCAGGCCATGCTTCCTTTATGCTTGCCAGCACCGCCGGATCTCGCTACCCTCACGCGCGGGCGGGTCGTAATGACTGAGGCGAACGTCCTGGAGCGTATTTTTCCAGCCCCGTCCGTTAGCTAAACCGCGCGATTCCAGGAGGGCAACAATGTTCAAAGAATTCAAAGCATTTGCGATGCGCGGCAACGTGCTCGATATGGCGGTGGGCATCATCATCGGCGCCGCTTTCGGGCGAATCATCACGTCGTTTGTCAGCGACGTCATTATGCCGCCACTCGGGCTTGTGATTGGCAAGGTGGATTTTTCGAGCCTCTTCCTGAATATTTCAGGCACGTCCTACCCAACGCTCGCGCAGGCCAAAGCTGCGGGCGCGGCCACCATCAACTACGGAGTGTTTCTCAACACCGTTCTCGATTTCCTGATTGTAGCCCTGGTGATTTTCCTGCTGGTCCGCCAGGTGAACCGCTGGGGCAAGCCCGCACCAGCAGCCGCACCGACAACCAAGGAATGCCCGTATTGCGTTTCGGCGATTCCTCTGAAGGCAACCCGCTGCCCGGCCTGCACGTCGGAAGTGCGCGCCAGTTAGTTTTGTGTGGTTTGTCGGAATCGCAACAGGATGCTTATGCGGTTGTTTCCTTCGCCGCATGCCCAAATTCTTTCGCGCATGCATCGCACGGACACATCTCTCGAAGGGCGTCGAAGCTGTAAATGCCGGTCGAGTGTCCGTCTGAAAACTGGATCTGTATCGCGTAGTTGCCGACCGAGGTTGCCGACTTGGCTGTCACGCGCGGCTTGAACATCGGCAGAGGATTCGCGGCGCCCGGTTTCTCCTGGGCCTTTTTCTCGCGCTCGTCGTTGCAGGTTGCACAGGGACACTGGTCGCGGAGTTGGGGAAACGTGTACCGGCTGGCGTGCCCGTCGGACCAGGTAATTGCGACGCCTTCGCCAGTCGTCACGAACACTTTCACGTCGGTCGGTTTTTTCCGCGAATCAATCGGCAGCGGCATTTCATCGCCATTCTAGCAGATTGAGCCGCGCACTTTACCCTCGCTTGGGAACGCAGCGGCCGCGTGTACAATGGTGCTGCGTCACACGTCTCATGCGAGGGTGCTATGTCCGCGGACTACCTGCTTAAAACTGAGCCTTCGGAGTATTCCTTCGAGAATCTTCAGCGCGACGGCGCCACCGTTTGGGGCGGCGTCTCCAATCCCACCGCGGTGAAAAATCTCTGCGGGATGACGCCTGGAACTCGGCTGGTGATCTACGAAACCGGCGACCGCAAGAGCGTCGTGGGCACTGCTACCGTCGTTTCGGTCAGCGCCTCGGATCCCAGGAATCCCAAGGTGAAGGTTAAAGCCGGAAAAGCGCTGGCGAAACCGATCAGGCTCGCCGAAATCAAGGCCAACAAGCTTTTCGCAGATTCGCCTCTCGTCCGCATCGGAAGGCTTTCCGTTGTTCCTCTCACCGCCGCCCAATACAGGGTCCTCACGGGCTCCTAATCCCTGCTGCTGGTGCGGTGCCACCCCGCAGCGGCCAGACCGGCGAATCAAATTGCCGCTGTCTCAATCACGACACCTGAAATTCGGCTGCAGCGATCGCAACTGCTTTCGATTCCTCGGTCAGCGAAGCATGCCTCCTTACATACGCCTCAAATTGCGCTTGCGTCTCGGGTTGGTGGAGGTGATCCAAACCGTGACGCGCCGCACGCTGGCAGAATTCCGAGTCCAACAAAAGGAGTTTAGAGAATGTCCGAACCATTACGTTCTGCATCGGCAAGTCTTCGCCGCCTCTGTCTCGACTTCTGTTGTCGCAATGCCACTCATAACAAACCGAATTCCACCGCATGTGGCCCGACCAATCCAAATGCTCGTTGGCAAAGAAGCGCTGAGATAAATCAAACATGGCTCGCACGCACTCTTCCCGTTCGGTGAACTCTAAATCCGTATTCCAGATGAGATCGGATACTGAGCAATCGAGAACGGGACCGCGTCTTGCCCAGAATTCCTCTGCAAGTCGCCCTTGGGAAAACGCTCCGGAAGAAATTCTGGCCGCCTGAAAAGCCGAGGGCATAGGCGCAGGTCCCTAGGGATCAGATTTCCGAGTCTTGGAAGAAACATCTCGAGCGAATAGAAATCGACCCATCGAAACAGTATTCGCTGATATCAACGGGTCTGCGTTCTTCCATCCCGGAAGTATCAGCCTGGCGATAATCGATGAGCAATGTCCGCACGTATCCCTCGCAGGAGCCACGCCGGCTCGCCATTAAGCCCGAGTGTTCGCGAGCGCAAGCCGTCCGTGCGCGAGTTCGATTCGGCGGTCGGCCAGTTGCCCGATGGAAGCCGCGTGCGTCACCATCAGGATTGTGTGACCCTCGGAGTGCAACTCGCGCAAAAGCTTCAGCACGATTCCCTCATTTGCTTCGTCGAGATTTCCCGTCGGTTCGTCGGCGAGAATCAATTTGGGGTGGTTGATCAGCGCACGCGCCACGGCCACACGCTGCTGCTCGCCGCCGGATAGCTGCCCCGGCAGATGCTCCTCGCGATCGGTCAACCCGACGCGTCCGAGCGCCTCGCGTGCTTCGGTTTCGTCGGTGGTGCTGTGAAAATACTGCGCGAGCATCACATTCTCAAGCGCCGTCAGATACGGCACCAGGTGAAATTGCTGAAAGATGAAGCCGATCTTCTCAGAACGAAACCGCGCGAGGCCGCTTTCGTCCAGTCGCGCTACGTCTGCGCCATCGACCATCGCCCGTCCGGAAGTCGGCGTGTCAAGCCCGCCGAGAATATTAATCAACGTCGTCTTGCCAGATCCGGATGGTCCCATGATGGCGATCCATTCGCCTGCCAGCACGTCGAACGACACGCCATCGAGCGCGCGCACGTTCCCGAACTCTTTTCGCAGGTTTTCGATTTGGACCAGCGCCGCCACTATTCGCCTCGCAGAATCACTGCCGGCTTCACTTTTCCCAGTCTTCGCAGGGGCAGAGCGCCCGCCATGGCCACGGCTATCATCAACGCGATCGTCAGCGGAAAGACTTCCCAGCGCGGACTGATGGACGTGCCGAAAACTCTGTGTCCCATCCACTGCGCAAGCGTCTCGCCCGCGATGCACCCTATCAAACCGCCCGCCGCACCGAGCGCGCCCACTTCGGCGAGGAACAATCCTACAATGCGCGAGATCGTTCCGCCGAGCGCCTTCATCAACCCCACGTCCGCGCGCCGCTCCATCGCGAGCGCCGCCATCGTCGCCAGCACGCACAGCGCCGTGAGCACCAGGATCAGCAGGATCATCGAGAGGATTAGCAGCCGCGTGCGATTCAGCAAGTTTCCTTCCGCTTCGCTGACTTGCCGGATCGGGCGCACGTCGTAGCCGGACAGGGAATTGGCCAATTCGTCCGCATAGCCGCTGATACCTGCGGCCGTTCCGCTCACACTCAACTGCATCACTTGAATTTGGCCTTCGAGTCCTGCCAGCGTTTGCGCAACGGGCAGATTTACGAATACTTGACTGTCTTCCGGACCTCCCGCGTCCACGATGCCTGCCACACGGAGCTGCGCGCTCCGCCCCAAGTAGTGCAATTCGACTTGACCGCCGGGCGCCAGGCCAAATTGACGGGCCACATCGCGCCCCACAAAGCATTGTGTCGCGTCATCACGCGATACAATCGCGTTACCCTGGAACTTCCATGTCGGTTCGAGCGGGCGCGTTTCGTCGAGCCAAGTCCCGGCGACGACGACGGGAGTATCGTGCGCCCGGGCCACGATATATAGGTAGGGCGCCGATGCCACCACATCGCGCGTGCGCAGCCTCTCAACCTGAGGCAGGACCGCAGCTGCGCTCATCAGAGTTGGTGAACTGAGTGTCGCCGGTGATTGGCTCGCGGTACCCCCTGGCTGCGTGGAGCTGCCGGGAGAAATCACCAGATTTGCCCCGAGTAATCGGAATTCCTGCGTCAGTTTGCGTTCGACATCAAACTCAAGATTCAGCAGCGCCGAAATCACAGCGGCGCCGCTGATTACGGCGACGAGCGCCACCGTCAAGCGCCCTCGATTGCCTCGAAGTAATTTCCAGAGAAGCCGCCCGAACATCATTCTCCCCGCAGAATCGGGGCGGGATCGAATCGCGCTGCCCGCCGCAGGGGAATCAGGCTGCCGATCACCGCGACGAGCGCAGCGATCGCGAGCGTCACCGGCAGTAGAACCACGCGCGGCGCCGCCGGCGTGCCAAACACGCTGCCGCCCAATGCCCTCGCGAGGACGGCGCCCAAGACAAATCCGATCGCGCCTCCCACGATCGCGAGCAGCAGCTGTTCCGCCAGAAAAAGACCCGTGACGGTGGCGTTCGTCGCACCAATCGCCTTCATAATGCCGATTTCCCCGCGTCGCTCGATCACCGTCGTCGCCGAGGTCGCCGCCACGGCGAGCGCCGCGGCAATCAGCGCCGCGAGGGTCACGATCCAGAGCAGCGTGCTCACGTGCGACAGAATCTTTCCTTCCGAATCCGCCACGCGGCGAATTGCGCGCACGTCCGTACCCGGGAGCACGCCCTTGATCTGGTAGCTGATCGAGGAAATGTACGGCGAACAAAACCAGCGGTCGTACTCCGTGGGTGTTAACGATTTCGGATCGCGTTCCGCGAGCGCATCGGCTGGCTTCGTCAGCGCACTCACGAAAAGCTTCCGGAATTTCCGTTGGTGCCCCGAATACTCCTGTGCGAACCAGAGAGGAACAAGAATCGCGTTGTCGTCGGTGTCGCCCGTCGTCGCGATTCCGGTGATTACCAGAGTCCGCGCGGCATTCGATGATTCGCTTGGAGTGATTTGGAGATTCTTGCCGATGGAGAACGTATCCGGATTCTTGGCGGCGAGCGCCGCGCCAATGACGACTTCGCTCGCGCCATCGCGGAACCACCGGCCCTGTATCTGCCACGATGGATTGGTGGCTTTTAGCCCCGTCTCAAAAGTCGTGCCGTCTGGCACAGGCACTTGGTGTTCGTACCAGGTTCCAACCATCGTCGTGCGGATACCTCCGGCGACGGTGGGTACGTCGAGAAATGGCGTAAAGCCGAGAATATTGTGCCGCCAGAAAATCATCTTCAGCTTCCCAAGATCGGCCTCGGACAAATACGCGCCCTCATCCACAGGGCGGTAGTCCACGCCTCCAATTTCCAGCGGCAGAGTGTCCGATTCGGGGCTGACGATCAGATTGGCGCCCAGCGTTCGAAATTCCCGCGCGAGACGATCGCCCACTTCGAGCGCCACTGTGAGAGTCGCCGTCACCACGGCCATGCCCAGGACGAGCGCCGCAGCCGTCAGCGCTTTGCGGCGCGGGTTGCGAACGAAGGACTCGCGTACGAGGCGGGCGAACATGCTAGGAGTGAATCATCGCGGTGGCGTCCGCGAGCGCCGTAAGATCGACGATCACTTCTCCCCTTGCCACACTTGATTTCACGGGGATGGGGTTGCAACCGCCATGTTCGCCAATCGAAGGCACGTAGATGGACGCTCCGCAATTGCGGCACATGATGTTCTGGCCTTCTTGTCGGTATCCGGCGCGGCCGCATATCTGGCAGGCATCGAGGGCCGTCGCGTAGCCGCCGTTCGTCTGGTGGATGACCAGGAAACGAATCACTGTTCCATTCACGTCGGCGGTATAGAAATGCAGGCTTGAATCGGTCAGCTCGGAAAGAGGGATATGGACGCGATTATTTTCCACGGCGAGCATTTTCCCCGGTGATGGAGCATTCATTGCGCGGGCGTAGGCGAATTCGGCCGCGAGCGAGACCACTACGAGCGAACACAGAATGGCGGCCGCAAAGCTCCATCGCCGCTGTCGGCGGAATTCCCATTCGCGCATTCGCTTTTCAGCGGGATTTGCCGCGGGATCCTCGGCTGGCCGCCGCGCGCTGAACCACTCACGCAACACCACGAGCGCCGCAACACCCAGAATCACGGCGAAAAAGAAAACCTCGTTGCGGACGATCGGTCCGACCCAGGTCATCTCCGTCTTGCTCGACCAGATCCACATCGCTTCGCTCAATTCGTGCACGCCCGTAAGCGCCAATTGGAAAGCGACCACCATCAGAATCACGCTTGTCGCCGTAAAAAATCGGCGCAACGGAATTCGCAGCGTTCCCTGAAAGAAAAAGAATCCGACGCCGACCGCTATCGCGATGCCCAGCAGCGTCCCGATCCAAACCTGCACACCAGCGCTCGAAAGTTCCACAGCGCGCAGAATCAGGACCAGCTCGGCGCCCTCGCGTACCACCATGAAGAATACGAACGCTCCCACACCCCATCCCGCCGCGTGCGTTGACTGCTGCGCGTACGCCTCGACGCGCCGCTCGATGTCCTTCCGGAGGGTGCGCGCCACTCGGTTCATCCACACGATCATGGTCACGACGAGCCCGGCGGCCAACAGCATCAGCAGGCCTTCGAAACCGTCCTCGCTGATGGCCCAGTGCTGCAGGAGCAGGGCAGCGGCAACACTTGCAGCGCACGCCAGCAGGACGCCAGCCCAAGCGTAAACCTTGAGGGCCTGCCGCCCGCTGCGATTCAGATAGACCAGTACGATGCCGACGACAAGCGCGGCTTCGACGCCTTCGCGGAGGGCAACTAAGAGAGCGGAAAGCATAATTATCCCAGTTGTAAACGGGTTTCAACTACGATTCGAGTCTATATTCCCGATCTCGCAAAATCAAGTACATTCAGGCCCCCGCCCACGCAACGCAATCCCTGTACAATACGCATCCTACATACAATGGCGGCTAGAGCTTATTCCGAAGATCGCTCCCTTAAGTCGCGTGCTTTGCACGAGCGGACGAGAGTCATTCTCGCTGCCGTTGTGATTGCCGTCTTGCTAGCCCCGACCGCGCTCACGCAGGCTCCGGCCCAATCTTCCGAGCCGGTTGCCGCAAACAAGCCGACCAAGGCGGACGCCAAGAAGGCCAAGACCACCTACGAACAGGGAACTCGCGCCGAACGAGAGCAGGACTGGGACGCGGCCTACACCGCGTACACAGACGCCGCCAACCTGGCTCCCGCCAACCGGGCCTATGCCCTGCATCGCGAAATTGCGAAGAGCCGTGTGGTGCAATCCAAAATGGATGCCGCGGAGCGCGATGCGATTTCCGGCCGTCTGGACGATGCCCGCAAGCAATTGCTGAGCGCCAGCTTCCTGGATCCGCTAAGCCCGGCCGTGCGAGAGCGACTTGCACAGCTGGTCATCGCCGAGGCCGGCCAACTCCCCAAGCCAACTGTGGTTGAACTAGCCGGCGAGCCACACCTCGAGTATCGAACCGGTCACCACAACTTCGATTATCGGGGAGATACCCAGGGAGCCTACGAGGAGCTTGGGCGCCAATTCGGTGTGGAAGTCGCATTCGACGTGGACCTGCACTCGCGCCAGGTTCATTTCCGTATTGACGACGTTGATTTCCCGACAGCCGCGAAGTTGCTCGGCGACATGACCGGAACTTTCTGGCGGCCTCTCTCATCGCGGCTGTTTTTCGTCACGGAAAATACTCCGCAGAAGCGCAAGGACTACGAGGCATCGGTTGTCCGTACCGTTCTGCTGCCCGCTTCTGAAACGACCGAGCAGATGACCGAAATCACGCGCCTCGTGCGCGAAATTGCGGGAATCACGCGCTCGGACCTCGATTTGCCCACTCGCACGCTCACGTTGCGTGCTTCGCCGCAGGCCGTCGCGGTAGCCACGAATATGATCGATGATCTCGAACGGCCCACCGGTGAGCTGATTCTGGAAATCGAAGTCCTCGAGGTGGATCGCACGAATGCGCTGCAGCTTGGTATCACTCCGCCGCAAAGTTCGCAAGTGTTCACGGTAAGTACCCAGCAGATTCAGCAGGCGGCTGCGTCCGAGGAAGGTCTCGTCAACGTAATCCAGCAGGTGCTGGGAACCTCGACTCCCAACGTAATTGCTTTCGGCGGAGGCTTGACCACCTTTTTTGCGACGCTTCCGGGCGCCACGGCGAATTTCGCGCAAATGCTTTCGCTCGTGCGCCACGGCCGCCGAATACTTCTCCGCGCCCAGGACGGCCAGCCCGCCACGTTCTTCGTGGGGGATCGCATCCCAGTTTCACTTTCCAGTTTCTCGCCGAGCCTCCTGAATGGGTCGCTGAACTCTCCCGGCACGATTAACAATCCGCTTGTGAATTATCCGACCGGGAATTCACCGTCCTTCGTAGCCACCAACATCCTGCGTCCCAATAGCACCATCGCGAGCGCCTTCAATGATTTGATCGTTGCGAACTCGGCGGACGATACCGTCTCCGTTCTGCTCGGTAATGGCGACGGCACATTCGCAAACCAGGTGGCCTATCCGCTGGGCGCGACCACCGATACCGATCCGGTCTGGATCGCGACGGGGGCTTTCAACGCGATCAACAACGCGAACATCGATCTCGCTGTCGCCAACAAGGGCTCGAACACCGTTTCGATTCTTCTGGGGCAGTCGGACAGCACCGGCACCGCAACTGGTACTTTCGTCGCTGGCAACGACGTTGCAACAGGGAACGCGCCGGTATCCGTCGTTACGGCCAACTTTCACAATCTCACTACAACGACAGGTTACCTTGATCTCGCGGTTGCCAATCAGGGTGACAATACAGTCTCGATCTTCCAGGGAAATGGCAACGGCACATTCAAACCGCCGACAACGATCCCGCTTGCCGCCGGCTTTGCGCCAACTGCCCTCGTCACGGGTAACTTCACAAATAGCGGCAACACGGATCTGGTTGTCACGGAAGAGTCTACCGTCAGCACCAATCCAGGCGCCGTGCAGGTTTTCCTCGGCCGAGGTGATGGCACCTTCGTTTCGGGGTCCACGGTTCCTTACACGGTGGGCAATGCGCCCTCATTTGTGGTCACGGGAGATTTCAACGGAGATGGGGTAACCGATCTTGCGATCGCGAATAGCGGGGCGCCCTCCACTGCAACGGACGGCACCGTGGTAACGGGCAATAGCGTTTCGATTCTTTTCGGAAACCCGAATCCGAACCAAGTGAACGCGGGAAACGGCACATTTACCGCGCAGACGACCTACGCTGCCGGGACGGCGCCGACGTCGCTCGCCGTGGCAGACTTCAATCAGGACGGCTTTCCCGATCTCGCCATTTCGGATTCCACGGATAACGCGGTGACAATCCTTTTTAATGAGGGCACGGGTATCTTCACTTCAACGATCCCCGAAATCCCCGTCGGCGCGGGTCCCGTTTCCATCGTCACGGCTGATTTCAATCGAGATGGAAGGCCAGACGCCGCCACCGCGGATAGCGGCGCCGCGGAAGCCACCGTGATTCTAAACTCCATCAGTCTTCTCGGTTCGGGGATCGGCTCGACGGGCACACCGTTTCCCGGCGCACAATATCTCGATATCGGACTGAAGGTGAAGGCCACACCGCGGATCCATCCGGACAACGATGTAACACTCGATCTCTCGTTCGATATTAGCAGCCTGACCACCCAGAGCTTCAACGCGATCCCCGTGATCAGCAACGAAACCGTGCAACAGATCGTGCGCCTCAAGGAGAATGAAACTGCAGTCGTCGCCGGATTCCAGGAAACGCAACTTATGAATGCCATTACCGGCACGCCGGGAGTCGCGGATATTCCTGTCGTCGGTCTGCTCGACCAGGATCAGAGCAACCAGCGTCAGGATAGTCAGCTACTGATTCTCGTCACGCCGCGCCTGGTACGTCTGTCGCCACGCACGGACCACATCGTTTACGCCGGGCAGGGTTCGCTCGAAGGTCCTGGCGGAGCTAGCGAGGCTACGCCGGTCTTCGCGCCTCCACCCGTTCAGCAGCCCCCGCCGGGACCTGCGCCCGCACCTCCCCCGCCGGCCGAACCGGCGGCTCAGCCACCCGCACCTGTGCAGCCGCCTCCGCCCCAACCATAGGCTGGCGCGCTGACTAAGGCGTGGCTTCGAGGACGACGATGGGCTGGTACGTGCGGGGCACGACCGGCTCCGCAATCGCAATCAGCTGGCCCTGTTGATTGAAGACGCGCAGCCGCGACGGCTGCCATTCGCCGGAATCCAGTTGTGCGGGTGCCCCTTGCGCCGCGACCGCACGTCCGGGCTGAATTTGGGCCAGCGAAAGATTGAATTTTGCGCCATGCCGCACGCGCTTCTCAACGATTGGCAGCACAGCGGCGCGCGGCAATTCCGGCAGCATGTTTTCCAGGCGAATCACGCGCGCAGCTAGCTTCCCGCCCCGCGCGTCCTCGGTTAACTCTGCGAGTGTGACGGCTTGGTCGAGCGTAAACTCACCAACCGCAGTGCGAACGATCTCCGCGAGGTGCGCGCCCGTTCCTTGCAGCTTTCCCAGGTCGTGCGCGAGCGAACGAATGTAGGTGCCCGACCCGCATTCGACTGAAAACCGCGCAGCCGGGCCTTCCACACGGGTCAGGCGAAATTCGCTGACTTCCACCTCGACAGGTTCGAGCTTGACCGGTTTCTGCTTCCGCGCAAGCTCGTGCGCCGGACGTCCATGGATTTTCTTGGCCGAAAACGAAGGCGGCGTCTGCTGAATTTTCCCGATGAACCCATCGGCGAGCGCCTGAATCGCCTCCCCATCGAGCGACGGCGCCCGATCCTGGCCGACCGCATCGCCATCTGCGTCGTACGTGTCTGTCGCGAATCCGAAGCGCACCGAACAGGTGTAGCGTTTTCGCCGGCCGGCATAAAAACGCGCGAGCCGGGTGGCCCGTCCGAGCGCTAGGACGAGCACGCCGGTCGCCAGCGGATCGAGCGTGCCGAGATGGCCGATCTGCCGAAAGCCAACCAGGCGGCGCACGGTTTCCACCACGTCGTGCGAGGTTTTCCCGCGTGGCTTGTCAATGACAAGAATACCGTCAATCGACGCAGGTTTTGGGGTTCTTGGCATTTCGGTTCGTAGCGCCGGATTCGAGCCGGCCGACGGCTAGGGCTGCGGGCCCCGCTACGATTTCTCCGGGTGGCTCACTTTTCGCAACAGCTCGTCAATGTGGTGGCCGTATTCTTCCGAGTCGTCGGGGATGAACAGCACGTCGGGCGGGCGTCGCAGCCGCAGCCGCTCGACCAATTCATGCCGCACATATTTTGACGCCGCCTTCAATCCCTTCAATGCCTCCGCGCGTTCCGCTGCGTCGCCCTGGAACTGAATGAACACACGCACCGTGCGCATACCAGGCGCCACGCGTACTTCAGTGACGATCAGCGGGACGGCCAAGCGGGGGTCCTTTAATTCTCCCGCGAGCATCAGCATCACTTCATTCCGGATTTCTTCGGCAATCCGTTCCGGGCGGAACCCCCCGACCGTCATGATTCATCCTCGAAGTATTCGATTTCGCGCGACACCAGATCGCGGCCCAGCACGCGCTCGGACTCCTCCGCAATCGCCTGCAGTGATTCTTCCAGATGTTTTCCGTCGCCTGAAATGCTGACGACTCCCACGCGCGATCGCTGCCAGAGTTCCTGATGTTCCAGCTCGGCGACGGCCACGTTGAAGCGGGCGCGCAGGCGGTCTTTCAGGCTGCGCAGCACCTGCCGCTTATCCTTGAGCGACCGCGCGTCGGAAATGTGAATTTCCAGAGTGAGGAGGCCGATCGGCATGAGCGTCCCATCCAAACCCAGCGGAGACGAATGAACCGTTACAATCTCAATTGCGCCGCGCTTCTCCGGCGTCCAGCCGGCCCCGATCGGGCGGGACGAAGCCGTCGAGCGGCGACGACTTCTCAATCTTGAAGCACTCGAGGATGTCGCCCACTTTCACGTCGTTGAAATTCGAAACTCCCACGCCGCACTCAAATCCCGCGCGCACTTCGTTGGCGTCGTCTTTAAATCTCTTGAGCGAACTAACGCGTCCCGTATAGATCACCACACCATCACGCAGCACGCGCACTTCCGCGTCCCGCTTCATGATGCCGTCCTGCACCGAGCAACCCGCAATGGAGCCGGAGCCTTTCACGCGAAACGTGTTGCGAACTTCGGCGCGCCCCAAGAAAACTTCCTTAATCACCGGCGCAAGCAGTCCCGCCACGGCCTTCCGCAGTTCGTCGAGCAATTCGTAGATGATCGTGTGAAGTCGGATATCTACGCCTTCGCGCTGCGCGAGCTCCGAAGCTTTTCGCTCTGGCCGCACGTTGAACGCGATCACTACGGCATTGGAAGCGGACGCGAGAATCACGTCGGACTCCGTCACCGCGCCGACGCTGGCCTGCATTACCTTCAGCGTGACCTGGTCGTTGGAAAGTTTCGGAAGCATTTCGTTCAGAACTTCGACCGAGCCCTGCACGTCCGCCTTCACCACCACGGCCAGCTCTTTCACCTCTCCGGCGCGCAGCTGTGCGTGCAACTGATCGAGAGTCAGGCGTCCGGAGGAAGCGGTCTTCGCGAGCGCGGCCTCGCGCTGTTTTCCCTGGCGGTATTCGACGATGTGGCGCGCTTTCGCTTCGTCGGCCACCTGGAACTGATCGCCCGCTTCGGGTACGCCCTGCAAACCGAGAACCTCAACAGGTGTCGAAGGCACGGCTTTCTGGATTGCGTGGCCGCGATCGTCGAACATTGCGCGGACTTTGCCGTATACGGCGCCGACGATGAAAACGTCTCCCACGCTCAGCGTTCCGTTTTGCACGAGCACCGTGGCGACCGGACCCCGGCCTTTGTCCATCCGTGATTCAAGCACCGTGCCGCTTCCCGGAGCATCGGGATCGGCCTTCAGCTCAAGCAAATCGGCCACAAGCAAAATCATTTCCAGCAAGCGCGGAAGATTTTTTTTCGTTTTGGCCGAGACTTCCACCGTGACCGTCGTGCCGCCCCATTCCTCGGGCATCAAGCCCCGGTCGGCGAGTTGGCGTTTCACTTTTTCGGGCTCGGCGTTCGGCTTGTCAATCTTGTTGATCGCGACGACGATCTGCACATTCGCGGCCTTCGCGTGCGCGATGGCTTCTTCGGTCTGCGGCATGACGCCGTCGTCCGCGCCTACCACCAGCACGACGATGTCGGTCACCTTCGCGCCGCGCGCCCGCATGCGCGTGAATGCCTCGTGGCCGGGCGTGTCAATGAAGACGATGCGGCGGTCGCCCGCGTGCACTTCGTACGCGCCGATGTGCTGCGTGATCCCGCCGGCTTCTCCCGCGGCGACTTCGGTTTCGCGAATGGCATCGAGCAGGCTGGTCTTGCCGTGGTCCACGTGCCCCATCACGGTCACAACCGGAGCTCGCGGCAGTAGATTTCCAGTGCGCCCTTCCTCGATCTTTTCTTCCTCGACGAGCTGCTCTTCGTACGTCACCACCTGCACGATTCCATTGAACGATTCGGCGAGACTGGTTGCAGTCTGCACGTCGAGCGCCTGGTTGATACTCGCGAAAACGCCCCTATCGAGCAAAGTCTTCAGCAATTCCTTGGCGCGGATATCAAGCTTTTCAGCGAGTTCTCGAACCGTAATTCCTTCGGTGACCGTCACCGCGCGCGGTTCGCGCTGGACTGGTGCAACCGGTTCCACGTGCGCGGCGCGGCCTGCTCCCACTCCGGCGCGAGTTCGCACCGGGTGAAGCCTGCGCTCACCTTCCGCATATCTCTTTTCGATCGTCGGCCGCCCGCGGGAAGCGGGTGGCTTGCGCGCATACAGAGGTTTTCCGGGTTCAGCTTTGGGAACGCCGCCCGTAGCGCCGGGCCGCTGGCTGCCTACCGGTTCGTTTCCTGGACGTCCTCCGCCGGGCCGCTGCGGAAATCTCGATGTTGGACCGCCTAGACGAGGCGCGCCGCCGGGTCCGGGAGAGCCACTCGGACGGATTTGACCTGGCGCAGCCGCTGGACGCATTCCCTGTGGTGCGCCGGGCCGATTCTGATAAGGGGCTGACTGGCCCGGCCGCGCTGGAAATCTCTGACCGGTCGTCGGCGCGCCTGCCGGACGTGGCGCACTTGGAGCGCCGGTTGAAGTGCCCGCGGAAGTACTTGCGGGACTCGTCGCTGCTGGACGTTGCGCTGTCGACCCGCCCGGTCTAGGAGCAGTCGTTGCCGGAGCAACGCCCGGCCTCGCTGCCGTTGGGTGCGCGGTCGTCGGATGTGCGGTGGGATGTCCCGCTGCCGGAGGTGGAGTGGACAGAGCCGCTATCGGACGCGCCGGACCGCCCCCGGGAGGAGCAGCCGCAGGCGCTGCCGTCGTTCCGACTGGCGCTCGCAGTGAAGCAGCCGGTGCCGCAGGCGCTCCGCGAAGAGCTACCGGTGTTGGTCCTGCAGGCTTCGGTGGTGCTACGACTGGACCCGGAGCTGGCGCAGGGCGCGCGGTCTTCGCTTTAGCTGCCGCAGTCTTAGCTGCTTCCTCCGCCGCTTCTGCCGCAGCCAGCCCAAGGAAATGTTTCCGTGCCAGTTCGGCGTGTTCGATGTCAATCGAGCTCGAGTGTGTCTTCTTCTCTTTGACGCCAATTTCAGGCAGGTAGTCAATCAGCACCTTGGCCTTGATTTCAAGTTCTCGCGCCAGCTCGTTCAGTCGTACTTGTTTGGAATCTACCATCATCCTCTATCTTTCGAACTTCACTTCGTTACTCAGAGCTTTCCTGCTTCTCGGCGCTTTCGTCCACTGCCGCCGCTGCTGCCTTGTCTGCCGGAGTCGTCTCTTCGTCTTCCGGACTCCCTTCCGCGTTTGTTTCCGCTTCAGTTGCCAATTTTTCGACTGACGCCGCCTCGCCTGACTCGGTTGACTCAATCGGCTCGGCAGGTTCTGTCGCCAGAGCCTCAGGGTCCGGCGCCACGCTCTCGGCCGCCGCCTCGTCTTCAGTTGATGGCTCAACGGGCGCCGTGGCCTGCGAATCCAGCGCTTCGAAATATGCCGCCACAGACTGGTGAATTTTCTCCACCATTTTCTCGCCGATGCCCGGAATCTCGACGAGCTGTTCCGGAGTCATATCCGCGAGTTTCTCGACCGACGTAATCCCCGCCGCTTCGAGCTTTTCGATCGTCTTCGGCCCCACGCCCACAAGTTCCGTTAGAGGCGTGCCCGGTGCGGTCAGCGCGGCCATCTGCGCTTCGATCTCGCGGCGCTTTTCCTCTTCGCTCTTGATATCAACATTCCAACCGATCAGCTTGCTGGCCAACCGCACGTTCTGGCCCTTCTTGCCGATGGCGAGCGAGAGCTGCGTATCCTCGACGATCACTTCGAGGCGCTTTTCTTCCGCGTCAATGATCTGCACGCGCGTGACTTTCGCGGGACTAAGCGCTTTCTGCGCGAACGCGATCGTCTCTTCGCTCCAGGGAATGATGTCGATTTTTTCGCCGCGCAGTTCGCGGATGATGGACTGCACGCGCATGCCCTTCATGCCCACACAGGCGCCTACCGGGTCCACGTCCTTGTCGCGGCTTTCGACGCCGATTTTCGTGCGCTCGCCCGCTTCGCGCGCAACTGCACGAATCTGCACCGTGCCGTCGTAAATTTCCGGCACTTCCATTTCGAAAAGGCGCTGCACCAGGGCGGGATCGGCTCGCGAAACGATTACCTGCGGCCCTTTTGCGGCCCGCTCGACCGCGCGAATCGTCACGCGCAGGCGGTCGCCCACGTTGTAGGCTTCGAGGCGCGATTGTTCGCGCTTGGGCAGTCGCGCTTCCGTGCGCCCGAGGTCCACGATCAGGTCCGGACCTTCCATGCGTTTCACCACGCTATTGATCAGCTCGCCCACGCGCGTGTGGAATTCGTTGTAGATCGTGTCGCGCTCCGCCTCGCGCACTTTTTGCAGGATTACTTGTTTGGCGGTTTGCGCTGCGATTCGTCCCAGCACATCGGTAGGCTTCGCTGCGGTAATTTCGCCGCCCACTTCGATCCCTGGATTCTGCTTGCGAGCGTCGGTGAGCGAAATCTCGCGCAATGGGTCGGCGACTTCTTCGACGACCATGTGAACCGAAAACACGTCTATCTGGCCGCTCTCCGCGTTGAACTTCGAACGAAGATCTTCCTCGGTGCGGTAGTATTTCCGCGCAGCCACGACCATCGCGTCCTCAATGGCCGCAATAATGATCTCCGGTTCAATATGCTTCTCCCGGCTGATCTGCTCGATTGTCTGGTACAGCAGACTCGCCATCCCGGTTTCTCCTCGCTCCCACCCGTCACAGCTCTACCACCAGATTCGCCTTGCGAATCCCGGCGTACGGCACCGCGACTTCCCGATCGCGTACCGTCAGCTTTACGATCCCGTCCGCGTAGCCCGCCAGCCGGCCTTGAAAATACTTTTGATTCTCCACCGGTTCGTTCAGCCAAATATTCGCCAGCCGTCCGGTAAACCGCTGGTAATCACCCGGCTTGATCAACTTTCGATCCAGCCCCGGCGAACTTATTTCCAGCGTATAGCTCGGTCCCGGTACCAGGTCTTCCACATCCAAAATGACACTCAACTGCTCGCTTACGGCCTGGCAGTCGCTATGACTGACACCCGCGCCATCCGTCGAAATACCGGGGCTAGCGGCGTCCGGCGGGCGGTCAATATAGATCCGCAGGAACCGCTCCCGGCCCACCTTCCATTCGACGTCGAAGATCTCCAGCCCCAATGAACGGGCCACCCGATCCGCCGCCTCTCGAATCCGATCGAGGTCCATGCTCTTCTAAGGGCGGCATTTATCCCCGCCAGAGACTCCCACGCCCTCTCCAGATCGCCCGGCCAACAAAAAAGTGGGCTCGCGCCCACTGGTTTGTGCGACCTGTCTGGAAGCGCCCCAAGTATAAGTTCGATGCCCCGGAAACGCAAGACCGTCTCCCGGGGCCGCCGACTGCCGCTCCCAAGGGAAATTCCACAGGCGATCTGATACGATACGTCTGATTTCGAGATGGCTGGGGACTGGCGATGACCTTGCGCGAAGTCGTGGACAAGTATTTGGCGACGGCGGGCGGTTATGGGAAGGCCGCTGCGCTGGCGTCGCTCGGTCTCGCGCGTGAGGAAATCGAGCGCACGTTCGGCCAGTTCGACGAGGACTACCACATCAGCCGTTACTTCCACTTCCAGTGCGCCGCCGGCGCGAATTACGCAATCAACGGATTTCCACAGACGCACGTCTCCATTGACGCCGACATTCAAACCGTGCTCTAAGAGATTAAGAATCGCTCATCAGCGAACCGGCGGGTGGAAGTCGAAGTCCGGGTCCACGTCCACGGGAATGTCTGAACCCTTCGCGAGCGCCGCCGCAAGCTCGGGCGGCATGACGGCGTATTTCTTGAACCAATTCTCGGTGCGTCCGCGATCGCCGGTCGCCTCCTGTTCGAGCAGTTCCTTCGCGAGAGACGCCATCGCCGCGGGCATTTTCTGAAAGTCCACGGCGTAAAACTCGGTGGATGGATCGCGGTGGATGGCGCCTCGTTCGCTGAGGTAGCTGATCTCCATCATCGCAGCGGCGCCGTGCGCCTCAGCGATCCCGAAGCGAATGGTCCGAAATCCGTCGCCCAGAAACGACGCATAAATTTCGTTGAGTTTTTCTTTCGGAATCGCGCCGCGGTCCACGAGCCATTTCACACACATCATGCCGGTAATGTCGGCTTTGGCCTCTTCGAGTGCCGAATATTGCGGACCGATTGCTTCGCCGATGCCGCGTTTAGAGCCGCGAACGTACGTTGGGCCGAGGCCGTGCGAAATTTCGTGGAGGACGACGAAGTCGAGCGTGCCTTCGCCGGTGACCATTTTCGCCTGTTCCGCTGGCATGAGACGTTCCGCCAGGGGTAAAATGACGAAGTTGACGCGCGCATCCAGGAAATTCTTCCAAAAGATTTTCTTCGAGCCCTTTTCCACATGGATGCGAGGATCGTTCGGCAGATTATCCGCGACGGCCTGATAGCCGTGCAGCAGGTCGCCCGCGCGATAGATGGCGTCCACGACCTCCATCGGCTGGTGCTTTCCGCGCTCGGTCGGCAAATCCTCCGGCGCGAGCGGAAGCGATTCCTCCAACTCGGGAACGTACTTCTGAAATATAGCGAGCTTTTGGCTTTCCGCGTCGTTGCGAATCATGATGGACGCGCCGTAGGAAGTCTTCACGCCGAGCAGTCCATCGAGATAGACCTCGTAGGGAGCGAAGACGACGTCGAATTTCGGGTTCTCGAGATCCATCCAGGCGAGATCGCTTGGATAGTAATTATCAGAAAGCAGCGCGTCGGCGCGCAGGCGCAGGAATTTTGCAAACGCCGGATCGTCGCTCAGCGCCGCGGCTTCGCGAAGATCTTCAGTCATGGGATTCAGAAAATCGCCGAAGGCCGCATGATACGGATCGAAACACGGTCCATAGTATTCCGCATCTGTTCCGATCGCGCAGATCTTCTCGATCGTGTAGGGGGAATAGACGGCGGACTTTTCGAACCTGCCGCGGCTTATCTGTTGCTCAAGGTTTGCGCGGGTCTCGTGCGGAAGAAAGAATCCGCGGCCTGGAGGCATCGGATCGGTGCCGACGAAGGGTTTGTCGTCGTCGATCTGATCGAAGCGGCTGCCGTTGATTTTCAGTAACTCGCGCAGCATTTGGTCCCGAGGATTCTTGCTGTCCGCGAGCGAAACGTAGAGTTTGAGTCCTTCAGGATCGCTTTGGCGCCAGTAGATGCAGTCGAGCAATCCCGCGGCGTCCACGAGTTTCGCGACCATCTGCTTCTCACGCGCGGTCAGGTGGGATGAATCAAAGGGCATTTTGACGGGCTTATATTTCGCGAGACGCGCTGCAAGGTCCGCCGCGATGACGGGTGTCTCAGCGGACTGCGAATAAGCGGTGGCTGCGGCGATGGCGACCCATGCGAAAAATAGAAAAAAGGCCGCAGAAACTCGCGCAGCGCTACCTCGTCTTGTGTGTCGAGTAAATTCCACCTGCAATCGACCGCCGTCGCTCCGCGTTGGGGAGCCGAGCCAGTTATCCCGGCCGAGAATCCGGGATGCTGACTTCGCACCGAATTTAAGTGTTCTTTTCACGCGCTCATCTTAATTCAGAAAAACCGAACTGCAAGTGTGGAGTTCTGTGGACTATTCTACGGCACGATCACGTGTCCGAAAATAGTCTGGGCGTCGAACTCCCTGCCGTTTCGCGCCAGATACAGGGCTCCCGGGGACGCCGTGATTTGGGTAATGCCGCCGATGTCCACGACTCAGGGCGCACGCGGCTGCGACTCGGACGCCGTTTAGTGGCTGAAGGTGACATTGATTCCCGTCGAGAAAATTACGTCATTCGCCTTGGTTCCCGCGATCGGCGGGTCTGTAACGTAGCGGTCGCTGAGCGACGTCTGCCAGCCCAGCCATTTATTGATTTTCGTAACGGATGCCGCGTCGACAGAAAAGCGATATTGGCCGGTGTTACTGAGGTCCGGATAAAAATAAAAGACCTCGTTGACCGTGGTGGATTTCCCGAGCTTGTGCATGAAATTCTCGCCCAGCGTGAGGCCTGCCAGATTCCGGTCCACCTGCATATTTACGGTCGTGCCACTGGAATAGGTTTCTCGGGTGTAGTTGCCGCCCGCGAGAAAATCAAGCGTGGTGTTCGGGGTATTGATGGCGTGCAAACCAAGGCCGCCGCTATAGATCTGCCGCAGGTTCAGATCTTGCAGTTCGTCATGGGTGAAATCCCCGCTCACAAATCCAAAAACGAGTGTGGTGAGGTTGCGATCGTACTTCGCTCCACCGAGAATGGAGTTCGCGGTGACCCCGCCACCCGGAAGGTCGGTCGTGGAATACAAGGAAGACTCGTACAAAGTGATTTCATCGTGGAGCGTCTTGCGGTCCGCGGTGAATCCCGTGTTGAGATTTGTGGTTTCGCTATTTCCGCGCGCCAAAGCGAAGCCCAGATTTACGCCGCCTGCCCAGTTTTCTAACAAGTCGGGATGGAGCGCCTTCTCATACTTGGTCTCCTGATCGGAGGAACGCACAGTGGTCACAGCGGCCATCGGCAGTTGAACGACGGAGCCAGCCGCCGGATGAACGACGAGATTCGCGCCTTCGGTCGAGAGGTTACCCTGGACGGTACTCCTATCCGGCATCACGACGTAGTCGGGCTCGTCGGATTTCACTTCCCGCACCGAAGCCCAGTGGACCTTAATTTCTCCGGCGAAATCGGTTTTCAACGTCACGTCCTTACCATCAGAAACTTCGATCGTCCCCGTGAGACGATCTCCGTTCTTCAGCACCAGCGTATCGGCGCGCGCCGTCGAGGCCAAAACCAATACACCCAAAAAGAGTGCCGCCCAATGATTGGAATTCATGATCCCTCCTATCGAGTTCTGGAATCGGGGTATCACTTCGAATGACAGGCCGGCTGGGGCGATCGAATCCCGAACTCTTTACGGGATTCGAAGCGATCGGTATTTTACATCCAATTGTTGTACCTGCGGTGTTGCGAAACGAAGGATTCAACGAGGCGCCAGTTTTGCCCCGCTGTCACCGACGCAGGGGGCGCGCGGAAAGCTACAGACACGGCGCGCAAGGCTAGCGATCCTTGCCAGAGAACGGCCGCAGGCGGACAAACATGGCGACGCCCACGGGGTGCGAGCCATAAATTGGCTGCAAATTACTGGCGACGCCGTAGGTGGTCAACTGAGCGCCGATGGCGGAGGCGAGGCCGGGAATCAGATCGAAATCGCGGTCATAGCCGAGCGTGTAGGCTTGCACTTGCCCGATGGGTCTTTCTTCGAAGCCGGAAGGCAGGGGATTTTCGCCTACCATTAACTCGTTCGAGCGTTCCACGCTCTCGACGCGAGTCCATGCGTAATTCCGCGTGCGAAAGCGCACGGTCGACTCGACGAGGTAGCTATCGAAAATGGAGGCGTCCTGAAGCGATCGCGTGCGTCCCCAGAGAACAGTGCTCGTCCAATTGCCATCGTGCAGCGGTCGGTTGTACATGACCGAAGCAGTCATGCGCTCCTGATCCTCAGCGGGGAAGAGGCTTTCCGGACTCGTAATGCGACCGTAAGAATATTGGCCGCTCCAATTTTTCCCCGGCTGGATGGTCAGGCGGGTCGACCACGAATCAATCTTTCCTTGATTGATCTCCCACCGATCCTCGCCCGGTTCGCGGCCGTGGAAGCCGGACCCTTCGATTCGCGCGATGCCGTACGTAAGCCCGACGGTGACTACGTCCGCAGCGATATGAGTCGAATCCTCCTGATGATGGCCGAGGGCAGCCACCGGGTCCTCCGCCGCCGAGGCGCGGTGCGGATATGCGATCGGACCGAGCGCTGGGTCACCGACAGGCGCGGCGTAGAACGAAAACAGTCCGTTCGAGCCAAGTTTCGCGTCGTAGAGTGCGGCGAGTTCCATGACGAAATTGTGCGGATGCTGGCCGTCCGCGATGGGCACACCGTAGGCTGTTTCCCCCTGCTGAAACAGTAGCGGGTATCGTTCGCTCGTAATGGTCGCAGGCTCGAGAGTCAGCATCGCGCGCACAGTGAATTTGCCCGGGCCGAGATCGCGTTGGGCCATGCCCATGAACCAGTTCGTCGAGAAGAATTTGTCTCCGCCGCGCGCGCTCGACTGCTGCTCGTCTAGCACGAAGACATTCGCGTGAATCATCAGCGTCCACGCGCCTTTGCTGATCATCCGCATGGGAACAGGCGTGGAATCCGGCTGGGCGCTGGTGCCCGACGTATCGTGCGCGAGCATTTCCTGCTCGAAAGTCTGCGGGGCCATGTTCATTTGGTCGGTCGGCCCCATTTTCATGCCTGGCATCTGGCTCATGTCCATTCCCTGCATGCCCGTCGTTGAGCCCTGGTCTTTCGTCTGCTGAGCGGTCGCGGATGCGCTTACGAGAAGAAGCGAAAGCAACACGATGCACGTGAATTGCATTACACGACCCTCCGGTCCGATTGTGATCGACGTCTATTCGGTGATTGAAGGATGGAGGGGGTGCTAGATGCGAAGACCGGTCCAGACGGGATTGAGCGTGCCGATTGCAGGCTGCGGAGGTTCATGACCGGGACCTGGCGGGCGCAAGCATATCCCGGCGAGGCCGAAAAGTCTGTTTGTCACGAACGGAACGGATGCGACGTGTGCAGGATCCACGGTTACGGCGGAGCGGGCGAAGGCAGTAACTCGATCGCACAACGCGCCTTCGCAGAGTTGTGGGGAACTGGTTTCATTGGGAGGGATCGCAGCGCCTCCCAAGAAGCGGTTTCCTTGTGCGGTCATACGCGCGGGCAGCTCGGCCCGATCGGCTCGGAACATTCGTTGCGGGCCTGTGCGCGCGGCCGGACAACACGGACAGCAGTGTTCCGAAGGCTTCGGCGGATCACAAGGCGAAGTGGCGGCCGACATTGCGAGCACAGCAACCGCCAGCAGTGCCGCCGAGGTTTTTCTCAAGAGCACGTCTACATTCTAGCGCCGCGTGGAGGGCTTGTCGATGCGAAGCAGTGCCGCGTTCTATTTGCGCCCATCGCAGTGTATATTTCCATAGGGCCGGGGGAAGCAAGACGAAAACGCCCAGCGCATGGGTGACAAATCCTGTCGCGCGCCGTCCAACGGGTAGCTACGGAGGGATTCCACTTGCGAAAAACACTGCCGTCGTCTGCGCTGTTGAGCCTGGTATGCATTTGCTGTTTGCATCCGGCGGCTGCCGGCCCGGCCACTGATCCGCCATCGCCGCACTCGAGCTTGGTCGCGCGGGTGCATGACACAGGTTTCATCCAGCTGTCCGCCGACAGCTTCGGTGCTCTGACCCAGGAGCAGAAAATGGATGCCTACTGGCTTTACCGGGCAGCCATTGCTGTTGACCCGATAACCTATGACCAGAATTCCGCAGACGGCTTGCGCGAGAAGCACTTGCTCGAGTCAATCCTGACGCATTCGAATGGCATCGACCCGGCGGTGCTGAAGAAAATCACGGACTACACGATGCTTTTCTGGGGAAATCACGGGAATCACAACACGAATACTTCGGTGAAAATCCTGCCCGACTTTACGTCCGCCGAGCTGCGCGCGGCTGCCGAGCAGGCGAGCAAGAACGGCGCGGCGCTGGGTTCAGCGACAGGGTTGGCGCGAGAGCTTCAGGAACTCGAGAAGTCGTTCTTCAGTTCCACTTTCGAGCCTATGCTAACCGACAAAAATCCGGCGAATGGCGAGGACCCGCTTGAGGCGAGCAGCAACAACTACTATTCGGGAGTCACGATCAAGGATCTGGTCGGATTTACCGAGCGCTATGCGCTGAATTCGCGCCTGACCAAACAGGACGGAAAGCTCGTTGAAGATGTCTACCGCACGGGAACGCTGGATGGGACGGTGCCTCCGGGCCGATACGCGCGAGAGCTGGGATTGGCGATCCGAGACCTGCAGCAGGCTCTACGATACTCGCCTCCGCAGCAGACGAAGGTGATCAACGATCTCATCCGTTACTACCAGACTGGCGAGCGCGCGGATTGGATTCGCTGCGGGATTGATTGGGTACAAGACAAAACGGATCCCGATTTCTCGAATGGATTCGTCGAGATTTACAAGGATCCGCGGGGAACGAAGGGAGCGATACAGGGATTCGTCAGCATCGTGGACGAGAAAATGAATCATTTGATGACCGGATTCGCCGCGAACGCCGGCTACTTCGAGCAGCGCGCGCCGTGGGACGAGAAATACAAGAATCCCAATCCCAAGCCGCCGATCGTGAATGCGGTCGAAATGCTCGCGGAGACCGGCGATTTTCACGTGAGTACCGTCGGGGACAACCTGCCGAACGAAGAGGAGATTCACGCAAAGTATGGATCGAAGAGTTTCGTGCTCACCGGTTCGATCCGCGCGATTAATAGCGCCACCGGAAACGCTGTTTCCGATGAGTTTGAATCCACGCAGGAGGAAAAGGACCGCGCCAAGCAGTACGCCGACCTCGCCGAGAATCTTATGACCGCGATGCACGAAGTGATTGGCCACGGCTCCGGCAAGGTCGGCCCGAAAATCACGCAGGAGCCGGCCTATTACATCAAGGAATACTATTCGACGCTTGAGGAGTCGCGCGCCGACCTGATGGCGTTGTGGAATTTCTGGGACCCGAAGCTGATTCAAATGGGCGTGATGCCGAATGACGATGTGGCCAAAACAGCCTACGACACCGAAGCGCGCGCCGCGCTCTCCCAGCTGCACGAAGTGCCCACCGGCGACACGATCGAGGAAGATCATCGCCGGGGCACACAGCTGATCGTCAATTATATTCGCGACAAGACTGGAGCGATCCAGCCAGTCGAGCACGACGGCAAAGTTTATTTGACCGTGACGGATTACGCGAAAATGCGACAGGGCGTGGGAATGCTGCTCGCGGAGCTGATGCGCATCAAGGCGGAAGGTGACTACGACGCAGCCAAAGCGCTGATCACGCACTACGGAATCCATTTCAACACGGCGTGGCGCGATCAGGTGGTCGCGCGCTACAAGACGCTCGATATTCCCAACGATTGGTCGGGAATCAATCCCGACCTCGAACTTCGCCGAGGCGCCGGCGGCAAGATGGACGTCACGATCAGTTATCCGCGCGACATGGTGAAGCAGCAATTGGCGTACTCGAAAGTTAACGGGGAGTAGCGCGGTGTTCCTGTCGCGGATTTCATCAGCGGTCGGATGCGAAACTGCAGCGACCAGATTTGAATGGAGTTACTTTGTGGCGACGGTCGAGCGCGTGAGGCGATCTGCGAGGGCTTTCTGCTCCTCGGCCATTGCCGGGGGAACATGGCTGCCGAACTTGGCCAAGAATTCGCTGATGGCCCGATCTTCCTCGAGCCAATCGCTTGAACCCACGCTCAGCAATTCATTTAGCGCGTCGCGCGAAATGGAAAGGCCGTCGAGCGTGAGAGACGCCGGCGTGGGAACGCTGCCGATGGGCGTTTCCGTGGCGGCTGCGCGGCCTTCGATGCGGTCGAGCATCCACTTCAGCACGCGCACATTTTCTCCGTAGCCGGGCCACAGGAATTTGCCGTCCGCTCCCTTGCGAAACCAATTGACGTGGAAAATCTTTGGCGGGTTTTTCAACTTGGCGCCCATCTGGAGCCAATGCTCGAAATAATCGCCCATGTTGTAGCCGCAGAAGGGAAGCATGGCCATCGGATCGCGGCGCGAGACTCCGACCGCGCCAACTGCAGCTGCCGTAGTTTCCGACGCCATCGTTGCGCCGACGAAAACTCCATGCTGCCAGTTCCGCGACTCGTAGACGAGGGGCGCGAGACGCGCGCGGCGTCCGCCGAAAATTATTGCCGAGATCGGCAGGCCCTCCGGGTCTTCCCAATGTTTCGAAAGCGAAGGCGATTGCGATGCGGGCACCGTGTAGCGCGCATTCGGATGCGCGGCGGTCCCCGATCCCGCGGACCAGGGCTCGCCCTTCCAGTTGGTCAGTCCGTCGGAGGGAGCGCCGTCAATGCCTTCCCACCAGGGTTCGCGCGAATGTGTCATGGCGACATTGGTGAAGATTGTGTTGCGGTTCGCCGCGGTCATCACGTTCGGATTTGTTTTCGCGTTGGTACCGGGCGCGACGCCGAAAAATCCAGCCTCGGGATTAATAGCGCGCAGCGCGCCGTCCGCTGCGATGTGCATCCAGGCGATGTCGTCGCCGACTGTCCAGACGCGATAGCCCTGCGATTCGAGCGCAGAAACCATCATCGCGAGGTTGGTTTTTCCGCAGGCGCTGGGGAATGCCGCGCCCATGTACGTCACTTTGCCCGAAGGATCTTCGAGGCCAAGAATCAACATGTGCTCGGCCATCCAGCCCTGATCGCGCGCCATCCAGCTCGCAATTCGCAGAGCGAAACACTTCTTGCCGAGTAGCGCGTTGCCGCCGTAGCCTGAGCCGACGCTCCAGATCAGCTTCTCCTCGGGGAAGTGCATGATGAATCGGCGGTCGGGATTCAAATCGCCCAGCGAGTGAAGACCGGGAACAAAATCGGCGGAGCTGCCCAGGCGATCGAGCGCCGCCTTGCCCATGCGAGACATAATCCGCATGTTGGCGGCGACGTACGCGCTGTCGGTGATCTCCACGCCTACCTTGCTGTATGGCGATTTCGCCGGGCCGAGAATATACGGCACCACGTACATCGTGCGACCCTTCATCGCGCCATCGAAAAGTGGCCTGACTTTTTCCTTCGCCTCGGAAGGAGCCATCCAGTTGTTGGTGGGGCCGGCGTTCTCTTTCTCTCGCGAGCAGATGAATGTTAGTTTCTCGGTGCGGGCCACGTCATTGGGATTGCTGCGGTGAAGGTAACAATCGGGATAGGTTTTCTGGTTCAGCTCGATAAATGTGCCGTCACCGAGCATGGCTGCCGTCAGGCGCTCACTCTCGGCCTCGGAACCATCGCACCAGACGACCTTCGCAGGTTTCGTCAGGCTCGCCGATTCCTCTACCCAGCTTTCCAGTGGTGTGGCCACCCTACCTCCCGGTTTTCTTTCGCAGAAACGCTGCTCGGTCTGATTCTGTTCGCGCGAGTCGCGTTGATGATGAAAAGTGCATTTCGATCGTAATAAAAATTTTAGGGCACGCAGCCGGGAAATGCAAGGCGAGCGCAGCGCGGAAACTCGGCAGAAGTGCCCGATGTTATACTTCGAGTGAAATGTACGCGAGAAAGCTGGCGGCGGAAATGACAATTGGCGCAGCGCGGCGACCGGTCCCGCTGGACTGGCTCGACAGTTTCTGTATGCGAAATTTTACCGGCTCGGCGGAATTCGACGACACATTGCCGAAAGGCGAAGGGCTACTGGAAGCAGGCTTGAGCGTTGACCCGGCGCGACTGGCCGCGGCCATGAGCGAATGGTTTACCAAGCGCGGAAAAGGTAACGGTGCCGCTGTGGTGGTGGAGCTTCGCGAAGAGCGCTGAACATCACAGGCGCTGTTGCCGGGATTAGGAGAAGAGCCGAACGCCCTCGCCGCATGATTGGGGCGTTGCATAAGTCATGTCGAGAGAGATTCGGCTCTCTATTCGTTTTGACGCAACGTCGCGGAGATCGTTAGCACGCGCCGCGAAGCGTATTTGGCGAACGACTAGATGTCGGGCAAGCGCCCGGTGTGCCGTAGGCGAGGAAACTTCCTTGGCTCGGCGGCGAGCGCCGCCCGGATCTTTGGAATTGCGGCGCGCGTGGCCGCCTCACCTGCGGCGACAAGTTGCGGAGTCTTTACGAATTCGTCCCACAAAATATGGTGAACCTCGGGCTCGATGAGGACGTCCACGTCGCTGTGCCAGAGTTGGGCTGCAGCGGTCTGAATGATCGAGAAAGAGCGGCTAATTACCTCGATCGTATTCCGCGGGGCCGAACGGAGCAGCCCCGGCTCGAGGTGTACGCCGATCACGATTTCCGCGCCCATGTCCCGCGCCGCCTCCGCCGGAACCGTTTCGGTGAGAAATCCATCCACGAGAATTCGGCCGCGATACTCCACAGGCAAAAATAGCCCGGGATAGGCGCATGAGGCACGCAGCGCCGGCCCAATCTCTCCGTCAGTGAAGTGAACGGACTCGCCGGTGGTCAGGTCGGTCGCCACGATGCTGAGCGGCACCTTCATTTGGCTGAAAAATTCGGCGGGCGTAAATTTGTGGAGAAAGTGCTCAAGGCGCTCGTTCGACGCCATTCCCATCCGTGAGAGCGTCCAGCGGCCAAAGTCGCTGAAGCGCGTGGCGTATCCCTGGCGCTCCATTTCATCCAGCGGAGTGCCGCTGGCGTACGTAGCGGCAATCAGCGCGCCCACGCTAGTCCCGGCAATGCAATCAATCGGGATCTCGTTCTCTTCCAGGACGCGCAGCACGCCGATGTGCGCAATCCCGCGCGCGAATCCGCCGCCAAGGGCGAGTCCCACCTTGGGCCGGACGCCCTGGCCCGCATAGGCGAACGATCGCAGGCCTTGCACAGCTTTATTGAGCCATTTTGTCGTGGTTCCCATCGGATGCCCCAGCACCTACCGCACACTCTAGCAAACTTCGCGGGTCGCGGGGCGTTTCCGGTTGACCGCCGATGGCCCTTTTGCAACCATGTGTCCTGCAGGTGGATGAAATTGTGATGAGACGCCCGATCGAAAAAGCAGCGGTGCTGGGAGCTGGCACGATGGGCGCGCGCATCGCGGCTCACCTGGCCAACGCCGGAATACCCTGTTATCTACTCGATATCGTCCCGCCCGAATTGAATCCCGATGAAAAGCGCAAGGGATTGGCGCTCGAAATGCCCGCGGTGCGGGATCGCATCGTGCTGGCGGGACTGGATGCGGCAAAGAAATCGCGGCCGGCGGCGTTTTTTACGCCCGAGACAGCGCGGCTGATCAGCCCCGGCAACTTCGACGACAATCTTGGGTGGTGCGCTGACGCGGACTGGATTATCGAGGCCGTCGCGGAAAATCTCGAGATCAAGCGCAAGCTGCTCGAGCGCGTGGATGCCGTGCGGAAACCGGGAACGATCGTCACGTCGAACACTTCGGGACTGCCCATCCGGCTGATCGCCGAGGGACGTTCGGAAGATTTTCAGCAGCATTGGGCAGGCACGCACTTCTTCAATCCGCCGCGCTACATGAAATTGGTCGAGCTGATCCCCGGGCCAAAGACTCTGCCGGCTGTGCTGGAAGCCCTCGAAGAAATCTGCGACGTGCGGCTCGGCAAGGGCGTGGTGCTGGCGAAGGACACGCCGAATTTCATCGCCAATCGCATCGGCACATTCTCGATGCTGAACGCGATCCAGAAAATGTTGGCACTTGAAATGACGATTGAGGAAGTGGACGCGTGTACGGGACCGGCCGTCGGCTGGCCGAAGTCGGCCACGTACCGAACGGCCGATATAGTAGGGCTCGATGTGCTCGTCCATGTAATTCGGAATATTTACGACAGCATACCCGACGACGAATCGCGCGCGATGTTTCGCGTACCGCCGCTGATCGAGGAAATGATGAAGCGCGGGTGGCTCGGCGAAAAAACCGGCAGCGGATTTTACAAACGCGTGAAAGGCGCGGGCGGCGAATCGGAAATTCTGGCGCTCGACTGGCAGAAAATGGAATACGGGCCCCGGCGGAAGGCGAGATTTGGATCCATCGAAGCGGGGAAAGCGATCGAAGACACGCGCGAGCGGCTGCGATTGCTTGTCGCGCCGACGCTGGAAGGTAAGGGCGGCGACAAAGCAAATCAGTTCCTTTGGTCGGGCCTGAGTGAGATGTGCGTTTACGCGGCGCGGCGCGCCCCCGAAATCGCGCATTCCGTGGCGGATGTGGACCACGCGATGCAATGGGGATTTGGGTGGGAACTGGGACCCTTCGAGATATGGGATGCGATCGGCGTCGAGCCCATGGCAAAAGCGCTCGAGCGCGATGGAAAGTCTCTACCGCCGCTCGTTGCCAAGGTAGTCGCTTCGCCAGGTAAATCGTTCTACCAAACCGAAAAGGGAAGCACCCGCTATTTCGATCTGGCATCGGGTGCACTCGCTCCCGCACTGGAACCAGCAGGAATATTAATCCTCAAGTCGCTCAAAGAGCGTTCACCGGTAGTGCAGGAAAATTCCGGCGCGAGTCTGGTCGACCTGGGCGATGGTGTTCTGTGCTGCGAATTCCACGCCAAGATGAACGCCATCGGCGGAGATTTTGTCGCCATGCTCCATGCGGGCGTCGCGCGCCTGGAAACGGAATTCGAAGCCATGGTGATAGGGAACCAGGCGCCGAATTTTTCCGCCGGCGCGAACCTGATGTTACTGCTGATGACCGCGCAAGAAGGCGAGTGGGACGACATACATCTCGCGGTGCGCCAATTTCAGCGCGTCAACATGGCGATCAAGTACGCGCCGCGGCCCGTCGTGTCGGCGCCCCAGGGAATGGCCCTGGGCGGCGGATGCGAAATCAACCTGCACTCCGCGAGGATTCACGCCACCGCAGAAGCGTATATCGGCCTGGTCGAGGTCGGCGTCGGACTGATTCCCGGCGGCGGCGGGGCGAAAGAGATGCTAATACGCGCCGGTGAGCACGCGGCCGGCGGCGACTGCCTGGATTTGACGCACGCGCTCCGTCCCATCTTCGAGAACATCGCCACGGCCAGAGTTTCCATCAGCGCGGAAGAGGCGCGCTCGCTTGGCTACCTTCGGCCGTCCGACCTGATTTCGATGAATCGCGACCGGCAAATTGCCGATGCCAAGCAATCGGCGCTCGCGATGGTTCGCGCCGGATATCACCCGCCGGCTCCCGCGGAGATTCGCGTGCTCGGCGAGGAATTCCTCGCGCTTGCGAAACTCGCAGTGCACATCATGATTCGCGGTGAGTACGCCACGGAATATGACGGCGTGGTGGCGCGAAAACTGGCGTATATCCTTGCCGGGGGCGGCATCACCGCCGCGCAAAGCGTTCCGGAGCAGTACATCCTTGATCTCGAGCGCGAAGCGTTCGTCAGCCTGTGCGGCGAGCGCAAGACACAAGAGCGCATCGCCCACACCCTCAAGACCGGCAAGCCCCTTCGAAATTAGGTCGGAGCCCGCTTACCGAACGATGAAACGCTAGAGAGAGTTCAGGAAAGCGATGAACTCCTGTTTTTCCTGGTAGGTCAGATTCATCTGAAAACGCTGATTATAGAATTCGATCAGTTCATTCAAATCGCGTGCCGCTCCGTTGTGAAAATAAGGAGCGCGGGAGGCCAAGCCGCGAAGGATTGGGCCTTTGGTTCGGCTCACGTCGCTGCACAGGCCGGAGATCAGTCCCTTGCCTGGATCCGTTGTCAGGATCACGTACGGGGCAGCGGGTTGCGTAGTATTTTGGAAAGGATTCGGACAGCCCGTGATCTCGAAGATCGGCAGGTTCGGGACGCTGAGCTGCGAAAGGCCGTTGGCGATCAGCGGGTCGTGTTCCGCACCAGGATCGTGGCCGGTTCCAATGTCGAGAGCCAAAGGCAGAGAGTGATTGCCGACGTTTGGCGTGTCATGGCACGTGGTGCAAAATCCCTGGAACGGCGGTATCGGTACGGTCGTGCCGAGGGTCTTTGCCAGAGCGGCATTGTCGTTCAGGCCTCGGACATTGGAAATGGTCAACGCACGAGTGTTAAAAAGCTTTTCCCCTGCCGCAATTTCTCGCCGCGCGGGATCCTGCGACGGCGCCCAGTCCGAAAAAATTGTCATGGCGGTGGAGTTGAACGCATTGCCTTCGGGGTCGGCGCCCAGTGAATCGTTCGTGCCGGGATGGTAAGCCTGATTGGAAAGGGATACTGGCCCACCGAGCGCTCTCGCAAAGTTCAACCAACCGGCACGAAAATCCAGCGCTTGAGCGGAGGTAAGTCCCAACTCGAAATTGGCGATGGCGGCTTGCTGCTCAATCGAAGGGGACACGGTTGCTTGTGCATGGCCCAGCGTGGCGTCCATTGCCTGGTGCTGGAGATCTGTCAGGAGGTTGGCTTGAAAGGTAGATGCGCTCGTGAGTGGCTCAATCGTTTCGCGCCCGTCAAACATGACAGCGCTGAGAAACCTCAAATTGGTGGTTGGCAGGGGTCGACGATAAACCGAAACAGTCACCGCGCCACTGGATTTGTCGGTTACGACCGCGCAACCGTATGGGTCACGATAGGCCTGGATCCGGAACTGGGTGTTTACCGGAAGCGTTAGAGGGATACGAATTAGCCCGCTCTCCAGGAGCAGGCTGTGCGCGGCGGGGTCGTTGGAGGCGTTGTCAGGGCAGTTGGCGCCGTCAAAGGCCGCAAATAGCGGGTCGTTCCCATGCGTGGCGACGAACTTTGCCTGCACGCTGTTGGCGCTCAGCCCAAATCCGTCACCAGCCAGGTGGCACGTGCCGCAGGACCGCCCATTGGTGCCAAGGCTCTGGAAGAACACATTCTTGGTGCTTTCATCGATCGCGCCGCCGGCGTTGTACGTGGAGATGAGGCCTGTGGAATCCAGTAACGGAAAGAGGTTGGGAATGATGGCTGCCGAAGCAACCGTCGCCAGCCCGAAAATTCCTGCAACCGTCAGCAACTTTCGTCCTTCCGCAACACGATTCACGAAACCATGCTTCGACCGCATTTGGCCTCCTAAGCCCTGGCTGGTATGTACCTCAGCGCAGTTCCTGATCCTCTTGGTGTTCAAACTGCTCCGTTGTGAGTGTTGATCGCAGATGTGCGGCCCTCCGTCAATGGAAGGAGGCTGAACATTGACTGTTATCGAGATGTACGTCCAAGTACCTCATTTAACGACTTGTAGCTTGCGAAGCGGTCGCTGCAGGGCGCAGAATTCCAAAACGATGCGCGAGAATATCTATGTCGCAGGGCTGTAAATACCGGCTCGGGCCATTTGAACTAAGAACCCAGACACGGGAACTCTATAAGCACGGCATCAGGCTAAAACTTCGACCCCAAGCGTACCAAGTTCTCGTCCTGCTGCTGGAGCACGCCGGGGAGTGCGTGACGCGGGAAGAGTTGCAGAAACGCGTTTGGCCCTCGAACACGTTCGTGGATTTCGAGAATGGGCTGAATACGGCAATCAAGCAGCTGCGTGCGAGCCTTAGCGATTCCGCTGCCGAACCGCGGTACATCGAAACACTGCCAAAGCTGGGCTATCGGCTGATCGCGCCAGTCGAAGTCGCATCCGCCTCCACTCGTGAGCGCGCCGCGGAAACCGCGGTAGATTCCGGAAGCGCGAAGACCTTGAACGAAGTAGCAGTTTCGCCATCGGAACCACAGACCAAACCAAGAACGCGACTCTGGGTTGCCGCCCTAGTGCTAAGCGTCCTTGGAATTGTTTGCCTTGTCGCGTTACAGAAGTGGCCTCGAGTGCAGCCCACTTCACGAAAAGGAGTGCCAAACGGTCGAATGATGGTGGCAGTGCTTCCCTTCGATAATTTGACGGGAGACGAGACGCAAGATTACTTCAGCGACGGATTGACGGAGGAAATGATTGCGCAGCTGGGCCGCCTCGATCCCAAGGAATTTGGGGTGATCGCGCGCACCTCCGTGATGCACTACAAGCACACCTCCGAGAAAGTCGATCAGGTTGGAAGTGAATTGGGCGTGCAGTACGTGCTGGAGGGGAGCGTCCGGCGCGAGTCCGAGAAAGTGCGAATCAATGCCGAGCTCATCGAAGTGGGTGGCGAGAGGCGCCTGTGGGCGCAGGAGTACGATCGCGAACTAACGAATCTCTTGGTGGTGCAATCGGAGATCGCGCGGGAAATCTCGGATTCCATCCAAATAACGTTAGGAACTCCCGGGCGCAGTGAGGCCATTACCAAGCCTTCTTTGACGCCTCAGGCCTATCAAGCCTATGACCTCTATCTGAAAGGTCTTTATTTTTGGAACAAACGGAGCATTCCGGGATTTCAACAGGCAGTCATCTGTTTTCAAGAGGCGATTGCCTTAGATCCAAACTATGCCCCTGCGTATGCAGGCCTCGCGAATAGCTACACGCTGCTCCCGGGCTACACTCTAGCGCCCGCGTCGAAATACATACCCAAGGCCCGGGCGGCCGCGCTACGGGCGCTGGAGATTGACAATGATCTGCCCGAAGCCCACGTGGCACTGGCTCTGATTCTTGAGAACAACGATTGGGACTGGAACGCTGCGGAAAAGGAGTACCGGCGCGCCATTGAATTGAACCCGAACTACGCGACTGCCCACCAATGGTATGCGGAACTTCTGATGTGGCGGGGGCGCTTTGACGAAGCGTTGCGCGAGAGCGAATACGCACGAACGCTTGATCCGTTCTCTTTGATTATCGCCGCCGACCATGGATCCATATTTTATTTCTCGCGGCAATATGACCGCGCGATCGATCAATTTCAAAGCGTTCGGGAAATGGATCCGAACTTCCCGCGAGCTCATCTGGTGGTCGATGCCTATGCTCAGAAGGGGCTCCTGGCCGATGCCCTGGCGAACTTAGAAGAGTGGCGTCGTACCGCCGGCGAGGGACCTGAAACGTGGTCAATGTGGTCGAAGTTCGCTTATGTCTACGGTCGGTTGGGGCAGAAAGATAAGGCTCGAATCGAACTGAAAAAATTGGAAGCGGTGAACAGGACACAACAGATTGATCCAGCGGCCCTGATCCAGGCGAATATTGGCGCCGGCAATAATCAAGCAGCGCTAGACTGGCTCGAGAAGGCATATGCCCAACACTCGAATGTTCTGACGACCATTAAGGTTGAACCCGCCTATGATCCGCTGCGGGGTGATCCTCGGTTTCAGGAACTGTTGCAACGCGTAGGCTTGGGGCAATAGGTTTGTCGGTACCTTGTCGATGTGGCACGGAGTGATGTTCCAATTACAATGCCCCGAACAACTGGGCATGTGGCTGACGGACGAGCGAACGGGACAATTCACCGTTGACCCTTGTCGGTTTTCCGAACTGACAAACCACCGAAAATAGGCTTGGTTAACCGTTCTGCGCCGAATTTCGCCGGGAGTACGAAGGTACTATTGCCGCCGATTGTCCCTCGCAACGAAAATTACAATGCAGCCATAAATCAGGCCTTTTCAGAGGGAACGGCGCAAACCGTTCGTACTATCATGACGCCATTCAAAGACACTTTGGAAGCCACGACTTCTGTCTCCGAATCATCGGCCACGCAGGCGAGCGAGCGGCCGAAATCGGAATCCGGTGGGCTCCGCGCCGATGCGGTGTCGCTCGACGTGCCCGTCAAGGTGCACGGATCACGAGTGACCGAGGTGGTTCGCGGAATTACACCGCACACCGAGCCATTCGAAGAGCAGACGTCCACCATGATCGTGTTTCCTCAGGGTGGCGTGCTCCGAATGTCCACCGCCGTGACCGCCGGGCAGATGGTGGTGCTCACGAATTTGAAATCTGGGCATGATGCAATTTGCCGCGTCGTGAAAGTGCGCGCGTACGCGCAGACGCAGAGCTACGTCGAACTCGAGTTCACGAATCGCCAGTCGGGCTATTGGGGAGTTCATTTCGCTAGCGACGGAGTCGAACCCGTAAAAGCCTTTGTTCCGCCTCCGCCGCCTGTTCCCCTTGTGGCCGAGCCGCCAGCGGAAAGAACAGAAAGGCAACCCCCGCAGGAAATTTCGTGGGCGCCGGCAGCTAATCTGCAAGCACAAGCTGGGAGGCTTGCCGAGCCTTTCATTCCTTCAATTCCAGTGAAACCGGTGAGTCTGCCCGCGGAACGCATCCCACAAGCCAACAAGCCTGAATCTTCGTTTGTCGCGATCGGCGCGCAAGAGGATGTACAGCCCGCGGCATCTGCGACTTCCACCAAGAAGAAGGTGGACCGATTCATGGCTCCCGCAGCGTCTCTTTCGATGGCCGAGCTGCGCGGAGACGCGCACGCAGCGACGCCCGTTTCTACTTCCTTCGGCGCTGGCGTTCCCGGCGAGATGACGGATTTGTCGGAGGCTCTTGAGGAATCGTCGCAAGAACAGCCGCCTGCGACATTTGGCCGCCTCGCGGCGGGTGCCGGTGCAGCAAATGCGCATTCCGCGCCAGAAAAAGCCTTCGGCGGGAGATTCGGTTCCACATCGCTCGGCGGTTCAGAGGACGTGGCGGGCGCTCCCAAGGATTTGGGTCCCAATTGGTTTTTGATCGCGACAGGAATCGCGGCGCTGCTTGTGGTTGGAGCAGGTGGAGCGCTTTATTTTCATGCCTGGCCAGGCGCGAATTCAAGCGCGAGGTCGGCGTCCGTGCAGCCGCCGGTCGTTCCTCCCGCGGCGATCTCCGGCCCTTCGTTTGCGCAGAGCAGTCCCGTTCAGGCTCCTGCCACGAATCCCGTCACGCAAGTGAGTCAGCCAAATACGAATGGCGGCGCTGCTGTGAGCGCTACCGGCGTCGGAATTCGCGTCGGAGAAGTGACGCCGACGACTGCCGCGAGAGAGCCTGCCCCGGTGCGCGTCCAGCCCAGCGCACCCGTTCCACAGAAAGTTGCCAAGGTCATGCCCGACATGTCCGCACTAAACGCTCATCCAGTTTCCGCACAGCGATCTGCTTCAGGAGATGCCGATCCCGCGCCGTCGGTTGATACGGGCGCGGCGCCTCCGAGTGGAGAGCTTCAGGGCATTGCGGCTAATCCCGATGTCGCGCCACCGCCTCCTCCCGCTGCGCCTCCGATCCGTATCGGCGGCGACGTCAAGCCACCGAGGTTGCTGTCCTCGGCTCTGCCTGTCTATCCCTCCATCGCGAGATCTAGCGGAATCGAAGGAAGCGTCGTGGTAGAAGCCTCGATCGGTCCGGCCGGTAACGTTGTATCCACGAAAGTGATCTCCGGTCCGCCGATGTTGCGCCAGGCCGCACTTGACGCGTTGCGCCGCTGGAGATATCAGCCCGCAACGCTGAACGGCGAGCCGGTAGCAGTGCAGATCAATGTAACGATCCAGTTCCACAAATAAGGATCGCAGGCTCGACATTTCCATTCCGCGGATACCACTCCGTCGAATGATTCCACATTCCTGTGCGGTTGCTTTTTCTTGCCCACTGGCATTGAATGGAGTAGTTAGCGGCGTAATGCCTGCATCTCCCTCTGAGGTGAGCCATGCGAGAAGCGGTGCTTGTCAGCTCGGTGCGGACAGCCGTGGGCAAGGCGCCGAAGGGAACACTGCGCGCCACGCGACCGGACGACCTCGCCGCCCTCGTGATCAAGGAAGCCCTGTCTCGCGCAAAGGGCGTCAATCCTGAGGACATCGAAGACGTAATCATCGGCTGCGCGACGCCCGAAGCGGAGCAGGGAATGAACCTCGCGAGGATCGCGTCGCTGCGCGCGGGATTGCCCGTCAGCGTCTCGGCGATGACCGTCAACCGGTTTTGTTCGTCGGGTCTGCAATCCATCGCGATCGCCGCCGAGCGAATCATGGCTGGTCAGGGCGATATCGCCATCGCCGGCGGCGCCGAGTCCATGAGCATGGTCCCCATGGGCGGGCACAAGATCGCGCCGAATCCTTGGCTGATGGACAATTATCCGGACGCCTACATCAACATGGGTTTGACGGCCGAAAATCTGGCGAAGAAATACGGCATCACGCGCCAGCAAGCCGACGAATTCTCTTTCGCGAGCCATCAGAAGGCGCTCGCGGCGATTGCGGCGGGCAAATTCAAGGACGAGATCGTACCCGTAGCCGTGAGCTACAACGTTCTTGAAACGAGCGCGAATGGCTCCGGGAATCGTTCAAAACCGAGAATAGTGAACGTCACTTTCGACACCGACGAGGGCCCGCGGACCGACACTTCGGTGGAAGCGCTCGGCAAGCTCAAGCCCGTTTTTCACGTTCGCGGCGTGGTGACGGCCGGAAACAGCTCGCAGATGAGCGATGGCGCTGCGGCAGCCGTAGTGATGAGCGCCGAACGCGCTCGCGAACTGGGCCTGAAGCCGCTGGCGCGTTTTCTTGCCTATGCAACGGCCGGAGCCCCTCCCGAAGAGATGGGCATCGGCCCCGTGTTTGCGATTCCGAAAGCGCTCAAGATCGCGGGATTGAAGCTCGATCAGATTGACGTGATCGAGTTGAACGAAGCTTTTGCCGCACAGGCGATGTCTGTGATCAAGGTTGCAGGGCTCGACCCCGCCCGGGTGAATGTGAATGGCGGTGCGGTGGCGCTCGGTCATCCGCTCGGCTGTACTGGTGCGAAGCTCACGGCCACGATTCTGCGCGAGATGGAGCGGCGCAATGCGCGCTACGGGCTGGTGACGATGTGCATCGGCGGCGGTATGGGCGCGGCGGGCATTTTTGAACGCGCGGCTTGATTCATTCGCGGCGTGAAGGGAGAAATCGTCATGGCGACAACAACCGTTTCGCAGTCCGTGAATCGCGGCGGCGCATTCCTGGTGGGGTCCATCACGCCGGCAGAAATTTTCACACCAGCGGAGATCACCGACGATCAGCGCCTGATTGGCCAGACGGCCACGGAATTCATCGCGAAAGAAATCATCCCGCTGATACCCGACCTCGAAAAGCACAAAGCGGGCCTGATGCCGCAAGCGCTTAGGAAGGCCGGCGAAGTCGGACTTCTCGGCGCGGGCATCCCCGAAGCGTACGGCGGTTCGGAACTCGACAAAATCTCGGCGACCGTGCTCACCGAAAAGATCAGCGTGTACGCATCGTTTGCCGTTGCGTTCGGAGGCACGTCCGGAATCGGCACAATTCCCATCGCAAGTTTTGGCACCGAGGAACAGAAAAAGAAATACCTGCCAAAGATCGCATCCGGCGAACTACTCGCCGCCTATTGCCTGTCGGAACCGCAGGCTGGCTCGGACTCTCTTGCGGCGCGCACGCGGGCTGTGCTCTCGCCCGATGGCAAGAACTGGATTCTCAACGGGCAGAAAATGTGGATAACGAACGGCGGATTTGCCGACGTGTACATTGTCTTCGCGAAGGTCGATGGCGAGAAGTTTTCAGCTTTTATCGTCGAGCGCGGTACGCCCGGCTTTACCGTGGGTGCCGAGGAAAACAAGATGGGCATTCGCGGCAGTTCCACCGTGCCGCTGTTTTTTGAAAACGCGCCCGTGCCGAAGGAAAACCTCCTGCACGAAATCGGCCGCGGCCACATCGTTGCATTCAATACGCTCAACGCCGGGCGTTACACACTGGGCGTGTCTTGCATGGGTGGGTCGAAGAAGGCGCTCGAAGAAGCCGCAAAATATTCAAAGGAGCGCGTTGCATTTGGGAAGTCCATCAGTGAGTTCGGCCTGATCAAGGCGAAGCTGGGCGAGATGGCCATCCGCAGTTACGCGCTCGAGTCAATGATCTACCGGACGGCCGGAATGATGGAAGCGGCCATTGCCACCGGCGGCGCGGACAAGATCAAGCAATCCATGCAGGTGCTCGAGGAATACGCCATCGAAAGCTCGATCACGAAAATCGTCGGCAGCGAGACGTTGGATTATTGCGTGGATGAGGGCTTGCAGATTTTCGGCGGCTACGGTTTCCATGAGGACTATCCGATGGCGCGCGCCTACCGCGATAGCCGCATTAACCGGATCTTCGAGGGCACGAACGAAATCAATCGCATGCTCATCATTCAGATGCTGATGAAGCGTGCCATGTCGGGAACCCTTCCGCTCATGGCGGCGGCGAAGAAGCTCGCCGATGAATTGCTCGCCGGGCCGTCCTTTGAGGAGACGCCCACAGGAGCCTTCGCCGAGGAAGAGCGTTCGCTCGCGCAAGCTAAGAAAGTGTTTCTGCTGGCCTCCGGCGCGGCGGTTGAGAAATTCCGTGACAAGCTTGCAGATGACCAGGAAATTGTCGCCGCGCTTTCGAATATCGTGATGGACGTGTACGCAATCGAATCCAGTTTGCGGCGCGCGCAGAAGTCCGGCGCGGCGAATTCACCGATGGCCGATGCGGCTCGTTCGTTCGGTTACGACGCGATAGATCGCATCGAGAAGGAAGCGCGAACGGCGCTTGCTGCAACCTGTGACGGCGACACGCTCGTCACGCGGCTCGCCGCGCTCAGGCGGCTCGCGAAACACGCCCCGATGGACACCATCGCGCTCCGGCGCCGAGTGGCCGAGGCGGTTCTCGCCCAGGCTCGATATCCATTCGAGGGCCGCTAATCGTTCTCTGGTTTGTCGTCGCGCGAAACAAAATCGAATCGCTTTTTCGGGCCCCAGCTCAACGGTTGCCGAAAAAAGTCCCCTGACGATACATCTCGCCGCCCGCCGCCTTTCCAGCGAGCGGAAACCATTTTCCCGTTCTCGTGGCGAAGCCCTGCAAACCTCCGATATTTCAACCACTTAGCCACTGCTCCCTTTGGAATCAACCGTGCATCTAATCAAATGGAAGTACCGAGAGGATCGATGAAAACCGTTTTATCTGAGATAAAGGATTTGGCGAGCAGCTTCTGGCAGCGTAGGAAAGTTCGAAACCGTCTGAGTTGGGGCCTGGGGATTCTCTTTGTGCTGCAGCTCTATTTCGTGCGCGAATTGATCGCCGCGGAATTAATTTTCGGAATGTTGTTCGCGTTCCTGTTTGCGCTGGGTGTACTTTTCTATTTTGTTGGCACGATTGGAGTGAACGGCCGAGAGTGGGCCGAGGCAGGGGCCCGCGTGGCGGTGAGTTCAGCGCGGCGCGGCTACAGCGCGCTCGAAGAAATCAGTAAAAAACCATTCCGCCATCCACATTCAGAGTCTGCCCAGTAATCGCGCTGGCCTGATCGGAAACCAGGAATAAGGCCGCGGACGCAATCTCTTCCGCTGTCTGGGGCCTTCCCTGCAAAATGCTCTGTGTCATCTGCTTCAGCATTTCATCGTCTCTCGATTGAAAATGGGCGGCGAATTTCCGAGTCAAATCCTGCGACATTCTCGTCTCCGTCACCGGGCCCGGGCAGATGGCGTTAACGCGGACGCCCTGGCGCGCTGCTTCCGCGGCCGTCACGCGTGTCAGCCCGATGAGTCCCGCCTTCGACGCAGTGTAGGCGCCGCTCAGTCCAAACGCGGCTTTAGCTCCCACGGTTGAAATGTTCAAGATCGCCCCCGATTTGCGCGCGTACATTTCAGGAAGCACGAGCTGGCAAAGCACGAGCGGGGCGCGCAAGTTCACGGCCAACACTTCATCCCACTCCCGCAGCGGAAACCTCTCAAGGGGCTGAACCGGCCCATAGATCGCGGCGTTGTTGACGAGAAGATGTACTGCGCCAAACGCGGCCCGCGCGCCATCCACGATTTTCTTGCAGTCCGCTTCACGCGACAGATCGGCCTGGATCGCTGCCGCTTTGCCGCCCGCGCCGTGGATGTCCGCAACAACCTGCGTAATTTCACTTTCGCTGCGTGCGGCGACGACCACCGACGCACCCTCGGCTGCAAACTTGCGCGCGATGGCGCGGCCGATCCCGCGTCCTCCGCCAGTCACGATAGCGACTTGTCCTTTGAGCAGCATGTCTTCTCCCTCGAAACAGATTTCAGAGGATAACATCGCGCATCGCGATTTGCAGGACCTAGCGACGGCCGTCCGCCGGTCATTGACTCAGCCGCGTGCACAGAATACGATGCCGCACGGCGCTTTTCTCACGGGGGAAATCAACGATGGCGACGAATGTGGACTTGCTCGGCTCGTACTGGACACTTGCGGGTGCGGCGGAGCCGCATACGGACAAGGAGTACAGTCCGTTTGATTTCAAGGACCGTGTCGAATCCGCCGCACGAGCCGGTTTCAAGGGCATCGGGATATGGCACTCCGACCTCGCCCACACGCTCAAGAAACGCAGCCTGCGAGAAATGAAACAGATCATCGACGACAACGGTATCAAGCACATTGAGCTGGAATTTCTCGGAGGCTGGTTCCTCGACGGCGAAGAGAAGAGGACCTCCGACATCGAGCGCAAGAAACTTCTTGATGCGGCCGACGTTCTCCGCCCGCACCACATCAAAGTCGGCCACTTCGTCAAAACCCAGGCTACGATGCAGAAAATGATCGACGCATTCGGCGCGCTCTGCACCGACGGCGCGAACCACGGAACGCTCATCGGCTTTGAAATGATGCCTTTCTGCGATATCGACTCTGTCGAGAAAGCCATCCATCTCGTCGACGGCGCCGGCGCGAAAAACGGCGGCATTTGCCTCGACCTTTGGCACATCGACAAGCTGAAAATTCCTCACCAGAAAGTCGCGACCATTCCGCGGAAATACATCACCTCGATTGAAATCAACGACGGCACCTTCGAGTGCCCCTGGAGCCTACACGAGGACACCATCAATCATCGGCAACTTTGCGGGGAAGGGGAATTCGACGTGAAGGGTTTCGTAGCCGTGATGCTGAAAGCCGGCTATACCGGCCCGTGGGGAATTGAAGTTCTGAACGCCGAATTACGCAAGAAAACTCTCGAAGAAATTACATCGAGCGCTTACAAGACGACACGCGCGCAATTTCAGTAGGGGCCTGTCTGCGCTTGTCGGTGCCGTTAGTCCGCTGCCACTCGCGCCGCGACCACGGACTTGGCGGCCTGCACGATCTTCTCCTCGCTCGGCAGAACGAAGCTTTCCATCGGCTCGCTGTAGGGAACGGATGTATCGAGCGCCGTAACCAACTTCACCGGCGCCTTCAGATACGGGAATCCCTGTTCGGCCACTTCGCCGGCAATCACGATCGCAGCCGACGCGTGTTTCGGGGCCTGATCCACCAGCACCAGCCGCCCGGTTTTTTTCACCGACTCGATGATCGTCTTGGTGTCGAGGGGCGAAAGAGTGCGCGGATCAATCACCTCCGCGCTGATGCCTTCCTTCGCCAGGATCTCCGCCGCGGCCAGCGACTTCTTCACCATCCACGCGGTCGCCACAATCGTAACGTCCGTCCCGGCGCGCTTGATGTCTGCCACTCCGAACGGCACCAGATAATCGCCCTCCGGCACTGCGCACTTATCTAGCATCAGCATGTAGTGGTGCAGATAGACCACTGGATTGTCATCGCGTATTGATGATTTCATTAGCCCGTACGCATCCGCCGCATTCGATGGCACGGCAATCTTCAGCCCGGGAATCCCCATCATTGCGCCATACGTGCAATTGGAATGTTGCCCCGCCCAACCCGCCGCGAATCCGAATCCCGCCTTGAACACCGCGGGCACCTTCACCTGCCCGCCGGACATATAGCGCAACCGCGGCGCCTCGTTGATCACTTCATCGAACGCCACAAGCATGAATTCCGCCATATATAGCTCGACAATTGGCCGCAATCCCATCATCGCTGCGCCCACTGCGATCCCCAGCTCCGCCGTCTCGGAAATCGGCGTGATGCGCACGCGGTCTTTCCCGAATTTGCGAACGAACGGATCGCGATCCGTCATCGCCATGTTTTGGCCGTAAAACACGACGTTCGCGTCGCGCTGCATCTCTTCCGTGATCGCCACGGCGATCCCTTCAGCAAACATCATTTCGCGCGGCATGCCTGCCTCCTTATCTTCTTGGCGTACTTTCTACGCCCAAACGTAATTGACCGCATCGGAGCCCGACGGCAACGGGCTCGCCAGCGCAAACTTCACCACACCTTCCATCTCCGCGCGCACGGCGTCTTCGATCTTTTTCGCGTCCGCATCGGCGAGAAAGTCTCCGGAGATCAAATGCGCGCGGAATTTTCCGATGGGATCGTTTTTCTTCGCCGCCTCGAACTCCGCGCGGTTGCCGTATACCTCGATCGATTCGTGTTCTTGGAATTGTGTCGGAACGGGCGGCACAGTGATCGCGTTTCCGTGCGGGCTCATGCGGTAGAATTTCGATTCGATCAGCGACGGCCCTTCACCCGCTCGCGCCCGCTCCGCTGCTGTGCTCACCACGTCGTATACCTTTAGCGGATCAGTGCCGTCCACCGTGATTCCCGGAATGCTGAACGCCTTCGCCTTCTGCGACAGCGGATCGCCCGCCTTGGCGTTCGCGTCTTCCAGACTCACGTGCGTGTACGCCTGATATTCATTGTTCTCAAGCACGAAAACGATGGGCAGCTTCCACACCGCCGCCATGTTCAGCGTTTCGTAGAACGCCCCCTGCTTTGAAGAGCCGTCGCCGAAGAACGAGTAAACCACCTGTCCCGTCTTTTTTACCTGCGCGGCATACGCTGCGCCGGCTGCGTGCGCGATTCCCTGGCCGATGATTCCCGAGGCCGTTGGAAAATGGCGCGTCGGATCGGCCAAATGCATGGATCCGCCGAAACCTTTGCAGACTCCGTCCTTGCGCTGGTAGATTTCCGACATCAGCGCGCGCGCCGGCGTTCCCAGTACCAGCGGATAGCCATGGCAACGATAGCTCGGCATCACCAGATCGTTTTCCTGCCGCGTCGCGAGACAGCCCACGATGCTTGCCTCTGCGCCGTCCGCGAGATGCGCGTGTCCGCGAATCACGCCGGGATGCTCCACAAACGTTCGCTTCACCCGCTCTTCGAATTCGCGGATCCGGCACATCTGCGTGTACATCCAGATCAGGCGATCTCTCGAGAGCTGGCTTGAATTTGGCATCGCTGATTCCTCCACGTACGATATCTTAGGATGCTGGTACCGTGTCTCCCGCTTTGCCGATATACCCGAGCGTTCCGCCGACATCAACTTCCGCGGGCTCGCGCACCAATATCTTGAGCAGCACGCCATCCACCGGCGCGTCCAGTTCGTAGCTCACCTTCTCCGTCTCCAGCTCGACGATGGGCTCACCTTGTTTGAACGCGTCGCCCTCGTTCTTGATCCAGCGGACTATGGTGACTTTCGTCGTGTTCATTCCGCCCGTCTTGGGCACCACGAGATTCGTTACGATGGCGAATTCCTTCCTCGGTCACGTTAGCAAGGACCTGAAGTTCAGCTCGAATGGGTTCCCGCTGGTTCGTCACCCACGACTCGCGGGATGCAGATTGTCTCGCGCGGACGGGCTCCACGGCAACGATTTTCTTAACGTGATCCCAGAACGATGTCAACCCGCCGCCACTATCTGCTACTCTCTCCCGCTTCGGAGGATTCGGTGGTTGAAACGAACACGCGCGCCCGCACGTCTGCGCAATTGCACGCGGAGTTCTCGAGGGGACCGATGATATTTCATCCGCGACGAATTCTCTGGCTCGTCGCAGCACTCCTAACGGCGAGCGCAACGACAACTCCACCGACACGCGCGCAAAACGCCGCACCTCCTGCCGCGCCCGCGACTGCCGCCGCCACGGCGCCGACTGCAATTCCTATACCCGTCGATCAGCTTTCCAATCGATGCGGGTCGCTCCGAAAAGCCGCGTTGTCCGGTTTTCCCTCGTGGACCGGCTGGGGTGCCAATCCCGAAAACTGGCGCTTCCAACGAGCAGAGCAAGCAGAACTTACTGCGGCAGACGTTGTGAACCTGAAATTGAAATGGGCCTTCGGAATCCCCAACGTGAAAATCGTCCGGTCACAGCCTGCCGAGTTGCTGGGGCATGTCATCGTAGCCGCCAACGATGGCACGATTTACTCTCTCGACTTCCTCGCTGGTTGCACCGCTTGGGCCACCACCGCCGGCAAACCTATTCGCTCGGGTATCGCCATCGGCAAATCCGGAGACGCCGAGGCAATTTTCTTTGGCGACGCGGGCGGCAACGTCTACGCGCTCGATTTCTCCACTGGAAAACTTCTCTGGGCCGCACGGGCGGACGATCATCCCAACGCCACGATCACCGGTACGCCGTCGTATCTCGATGGAGGTATCTACGTGCCCGTTTCGTCGGGCGAAGAGCAGTCCCGCCGCCGCAACGACTACGAGTGCTGCACATTTCGCGGGAGCGTGGTGGCAATGAACGCAGCCACCGGAAAAATCGTATGGCAGTCCTACATGTCTCCGCCGCCTGCAGTGTTCGGGGGCTCTCAGGCTGTGCAAGGGCACAGGGTCTTCGCGCCGTCCGGCATGGCAATCTGGTCCTCACCCACGATCGACCTCGCCAAGAAGCGAATATACGTCGGTACGGGCGACAACTACTCCGAGCCGAGCACGAAAACCAGCGACGCCGTCGTTGCTCTCGATCTGAAGAGCGGGAAGATCCTCTGGTCCAAACAGTTCGATAAGGACGACGTCTACAGAATTGATTGTGGCGATCCTCCGGCCGCCGGATGCTCCCCGCCGAAAAATCCCGAATTCGATCTCGGCGCTTCGCCGATTCTCGTCCCGCTCGCGCACGGCAAGCGCGCGCTGATCCTCGGCCAGAAAAGCGGGCTCGTCTATGCCGTCGATCCCGACGCCGCCGGACGACTTCTCTGGCACGCACGAGCTGGCATCGGCGGCCTGTTGGGCGGCGTGCAATGGGGTCCCGCCACCGACGGCAAGAACGTCTACGTAGCCGTATCCGACTTGGCTTTCAATGGCCGCGCGCCCGACCCCGCGAAGGGTGGCGGCCTCTCCGCGTATCGCGTGAGCGACGGCGGTCTGCTCTGGAAAACCCAGGCACCGGGTTGCGGTGATCGTCGCCCGTGCAGCCCGGCGCAGTCGCAGGCGGTCACTGCGATACCCGGCGCGGTTTTTTCTGGTTCGATTGACGGCCACCTTCGCGCGTACGCCACGAAAGACGGAAAAATCATCTGGGATTTCGACACCGCCCGCGATTTCGACACCGTCAACAAAGTCGCGGCTCACGGCGGCTCACTCGATGTCGGTGGACCCATCGTCGCGGGAGGAATGGTGTTTGTCGTTTCCGGCTACCCCGGTTTCGGCGCGATGCCCGGTAACGTGCTGCTGGCATTCGCGCGGGAAAAATAAGGAGAGTTATAAATGCGTCTTCGTATTCTGCCGAGACTCGCGACGCTGTCGCTGCGTGCGCTTTTGCTGACGCTGATGGCGGGTGTTCTTTTCCCAGCGCCTACGCAGTCGCAGACGAACACAACTCCGGGCGAGTTCGTGATTGATCCACCTACGCTGGTGTCACTCGGATTCGAGTGGCGCATTTCAGGAGACGACAACCGCAACGCGCGCGTGGATGTGACGTTTCACAAGAAGGGGGAGGAGCAATGGCGCAAAGGGCTTCCGTTGCTGCGTCTGCAGCATGAGTCCGTCCCCGGCGGCACGCCGCGCGAAGGCAGTGGCCATTACTTCGGCTACGTCGCGCCCGATATGTTTGCCGGCAGCCTGCTGAATCTCGAGCCCGACACTGAGTACGAATGCCATTTCGTTCTTTCCGATCCTGATGGCGTGAAAGGCAAAGCGGAAAAGACGGTGATCGTGCGCACTCGCAAGGAACCTCTGCCCGCGGAAGGTGGACACGTTTATCACGTGTATCCGTTTGGATATAAAGGCACGAGGCAGGAGCCTTCATTCACCGGTTTGATGGCTGCGTATTACATGGGATCCGATCATTCCGATCATTCGAACGCGTTTCCGCCGCGCGTCCAGCCGGGCGACATCATTCTGGTGCATGCGGGACTCTACAAGGACAACCGGTTCGTTTATAGCGGCTTCGATCGCACCATCGCCGCGTACGGAACTCCGTTCGACGGCACGTACTATCTCACCGCCAGCGGCACGCCTGACAAACCAATCGTCATCAAGGGCGCGGGCGACGGGGAAATCATCTTCGATGGTGACGGCTGCCAGAATCTCTTCAACCTGATGGGCGGGAACTATAACTATTTCGAAGGTGTCACTGTAAGGAACACAAATGTTGCGTTCTTGCTTGGGATCAAGAACATCGCCGGTTCCAGCGGCTTCACGCTGAAACATTCCCGCATCGAAAACATCGGCCGCGCGATCGAGGACGACTGGTCCGGCTCGAAGAATTTCTACATCGCGGACAATGTGTTCATCGGCCGTCACGATCCCACCAGGTTGCAGAGCTGGTGGACGCCGGCGGTGTGGGCGAAGTTTCCCGGCTATCCCGCGCTCATCACTTCGGAGTACGCCGTCAAGATCTACGGCCAGGGCCATGTGGTCGCCTACAACTACGTCGCCAACTGGCACGACGGAATTGATATCGCCACCTACGGCGATCCCGACGGCACGCCCAACGAATTGCGGGACCGGGTGCCGGTCTCGATTGATTTCTACAACAACGACATTTACAACATGGCGGACAATTGCTTCGAGGCAGATGGCGGTGCGCACAACATTCGCGTCTTCCGCAACCGCTGCTTCAACGAGGCCGGGGGGGCTTTCAGCGCGCAGCCTACCTTCGGCGGCCCGCTCTATTTCTACCAAAACCTCGCCTACGACAATACGACCGGCGGCCCTCTGAAATTAATAGACACGCCCGCCGGCGTCTTGATTTACCAGAACACTTTTTTCGGCCAGGGCCGCCTGATGGGCCCCGCGTCGAATATTCATTTCCGCAATAATTTGATTTTGGGGGATGGCTGGGCCGATTCCGTCTTCAATCTTCGGACGTACACGAATTATTCCAGCTCCGACTACGACGGCTTCCGCCCAAATCCTGGCGTCGAGAATTCCTTTGAGTGGACGTCGCCCGCGTTCGGCACGGATGTGGATTTTGTCGGCAAGCTCGTCGAGCGGCATTTCAAAACGCTAGCGGAGTATCAGCAGGCCACGAAGCAGGACCAGCATAGCGTTCTCGTGGGCTACGATATTTTCGTCAACGTGAAGATGCCAGACAAAGACGATCCGCAGCATCTCTACAATCCCGAGGATTTCGATTTTCGGCTAAAAGCTGCCCTGAGTGGTACCGAAGGGCGGCAAGCACCGAACCCTGCCATCGACGCCGGCATGCTGCTCCCCACCATCAACGACGACTTCACCGGCAAAGCACCCGACCTCGGCGCCTACGAGTTGGATCGCCCACTCCCGCACTACGGTCCGCGCCAGTGGCCGAGTGGTCCGTCGGATCCGAACGCCCCGCGTTCCGTCAGCGGCCCTCCGAAGTAGGTTTGCAGGACCTAAACAGGCGATTCGTGAATGGATGTCGGCGCGTACGGGAAAGTAGATATGTCGTTGGGCCGCGGAGCAAGGTGTGTTTCATCACATGCCCGGCCGGAGCGCCGGCGTCTTGGCGGTGTTTTTCTCCGGGGCACGCACAATTCAAAATCGCCAGCAGGGTGCTAGTGCCTGGCCGGATGAGGCCGCAACGATCCTGCATTCTAGGAATTGAGCACATCCGCCGAGCGAACAAACTGGCAGGGAAGCGACGCTTCGGGTAATATTAGTGTGATTTGCGGAGAAGCCATTGACGCTCACTCAAATTCAAGGAACGACGACCGGAGCTAAGACGTTGGTCCGCGTGCGGCCGCGAGGATTCTGCGCGGGGGTTGTTCGTGCGGTGGATATCGTCGAGCTGGCGCTCGAGGCCTACGGTAGCCCGGTCTACGTACATCACGAAATCGTGCACAACCGTTACGTGGTGGATCAGTTGCGCGGACGTGGCGCGATCTTCGTCGAGACGATCGGCGAAGTGCCTGTAGGAGCTGTACTGGTTTTCAGCGCGCATGGAGTTCCTCCGCGCGTGCGCACCGAAGCGAAGGAGCGCGAGTTGCGCGTGATTGACGCGACTTGCCCGCTCGTCACCAAAGTTCATCTGGAGGCGCTGAAATTCGCGCGCGAGGGCCGGACGCTCATTCTGATCGGCCACCGCGACCATCAGGAAATTGTCGGCACGTCGGGCGAAGCGCCCCAGCAAACCGTCGTCGTCGGAACTGTCGAGGAAGTTGACCGGCTGCAAGTGCCTGATCCGTCGCGTCTCGCGTTTCTGACGCAAACGACTCTCTCGCTTTACGACACGCAGGAAATTGTCGCGAGGCTGCGCCAGAAGTTCCCATCGATTGTCGGTCCGGCGTCGGACGACATCTGTTATGCGACGCAGAATCGGCAGGAAGCTGTCGAGGCGCTCACGCGCGAAGTGGAATTAATTCTGGTCGTGGGCTCGGCGAACAGCTCGAATTCGAATCGGCTCGTGGAAGTGGCGCAACGCGCCGGCGTTGCCGCGCGGCTGATCGAGGACTCGAATGATATCGATGCAGCGGCGCTCGAAGGCGTGAAGTCCATCGGCCTGACGGCGGGCGCGTCCGCTCCGGAAGTTTTGGTCGAGCAGGTGAGCCAGCGTCTCTCCGGATTCGGATTCACGAATCACCGCGATTTGGATCTGATTCGCGAGGACGTGCGGTTCACGCTTCCGGCCGAGCTAGCCGCCAAGTTGGGCCGGGCCGCGAATTGAAATTAATTCGGCCTTCGCTCACGGGCACCAAACCAGCCTTAAGGAGCTACTGAGTGGCGGTCAAAATCGCCCGCCAGCCGAATAAAATTACCCTCTTGGGTTCGCCCACCAGTGCGGCCGCGATGTCTCTGGGCCCCGAAGGCGCGCCCGCGGCGTTGCGCTCCGCCGGATTGATTGACCGCCTCCGCTCGATTGGCTACGAAGTGAACGATCTTGGCGATGATCCTCCCCAGCTTTTTCAGGTTGATGACGAAAGTCCCCGCGCGCGCAACGTTCCCCGCGTGATCGCAGCGCTCGAAGCGCTGAAGCCGCGCGTCGAGCAAGCCGTGAAATCCGGCGCGCTGCCGGTAATTCTGAGCGGCGATTGCTCGATCGCTCTCGCGACGATTGCCGGGGCTCGGCGGTATTTTCGCCACATCAGCATGATTTATATGGACCGCGACGCCGATCTGAATACTCCGGCGACGTCGCCATCCGGTTGCGTGGATGGAATGGTGGTCTCCCACATTGTGGGGCGCGGAGCGGCAGAACTGGTGCGTTTCTGGGGCGAGCCGCCGCTGGTTCGCGAACCGGATCTGGCGCTTTTTGGTGTCGCCCGCCTCGACCCGGCCGAGCAAGAAGTGCTCGATCGCACACCGCTTCGCCGCTATCTCGCTTCCGACGTGAAGCGGCTTGGTCCGGCGGCTGCGGCGCAAATTGCCATCGAGCGCATTCACGGGAATGGCAACGAGTTCATTTTGCATCTAGATGTGGACGTCATCGAGGGTTTTCACGCGACGAAGGATCCGGGCGAGGGCGGCTTGACGCTCGAACAAGTGCGCGAGACGCTCGCGGTGTTCGCGAAGCAGAAGCATCTAGCAGCGATCGAGATCACCGGATACAATCCCGCGAAAGATCCGGACGGTAGCGGCGCGAAGGTCATCATTGATTTGCTGGCGGAGGTTTTGGGCGAGCGCCTGGAAGCTTTAAAGGTTGCCGCGCCGCCTGCCGAGCCAGCGACTGCTGCGACTCCGGTTGCGCCGTCGAGCGAGCCTGCCGTTCCCGCTGCGGCGCGGGGAGAAGCGTGGTCCTCGGACATGGTCGACATCGAGCCCGAAACGCCGGACGCGGCCGCGGAAGCGCTGGCCAACGAATCAACGGAGAACTCGGGCGAATCGGACGAATCCCATTCGCATTAATTCCTCCCGCATTCCTAATCGCACGCGCGGATCAGCAGGGAGAATCCCAGCCAGTAAAGCCTCAGGGAGCACATCCAAAATGCAGCCCGAAATCATCATTTTCGACGTTGACGGCGTTTTGGTGGACGTACGCGGATCGTTTCACACGACCGTGCTCGAGACCGTTGAATTTTTCACCAAGAAACGCGTGACTCGCGCGGAGCTGCATCGCTGGAAAAACCGGTCGGGCTTTAACGACGACTGGAAGCTCTCCACCGCATGGGTGAAATCGCTGGGCGGTAAGTTCGAATACGCCGAAGTGAAGCGCAAGTTTGTGGAGCTTTACTGGGGTGAAAACGGCAAGGGAAACGTGGCGTGCGAAAAGTGGCTTCTTCCGCGAGGCAGTCTGCGACGCTTGGCGAGCCGCGCCGAACTCGCGCTCTTTACCGGGCGCGTTCGTGCCGAGGCCGACTACACGCTCGACCGTTGCCGGGTCCGCGAATTCTTTCGGCACATCGTCACGGTGGAAGACGTGCGGCGCCCTAAACCGGACCCGGAAGGGCTACTGAAAATCCTGAAGCGGCGTGATCCAGCCCAGGCGCTTTACTTGGGAGATAACGTGGACGACGCGCTGGCTTCCCAGGCGGCTCGGATACCGTTTCTCGGCGTCCTACCGCGAAACAGCGATGCCCGTCGCGCCCGAAGCGCTTTGCTTACCAAGCACGGGGCTCTGGCAGTCCTTGGAGACGTGGCCGAACTCGAGGCTTGGCTCCAAATCCGCGGAACCGCCTCCGGACGAGAACTGCCTTCGTAACAATGGCATAGGACCAATAGGTAGTACTAAAAAGGACACCAGTACCATTGCTCGGGCTGGGCTCAGTCGTCAATATTGCTAACAGGGCGGGGTTACGCCCGAGGACCATGACCGACAGCAACACACGCCAAACTGCAGCTCGCGCGTTCGTGCGCAGCCTGAACATACTGCTTAAGTTCGCCCGGATGTATGACTTCGGACATCCGCGGACCGTGAAGCAATACGATACCGCTTGGGCTGAATTGCGTACGGCACTTGGCACGGACGACGAAGCCGGCATGCTGCTCGCAGTTTCTGCCGACCAGCTTCTGTTGGACGGCACCCCCCTGGATTCGGCAGCGGCGGAAAAGAGCTTCGCGCGCATGCTCTCGGCGGCCGGCATTGCGAGCGTTCACTTTTCGCCCAAATTGACCCACGCGAGCCTGCAAAAATTTGTCCGCGCGTTTCCAACCGGCTCGGGCTCGAAGCCGGCCCAACTCGCCGAACAATTGAAGGAAGCACTCCACGGCGATCCGCATATTCACGTCAATGAAGTGTGCTTTGTACCGGCGGACTCTGCGGTCGCAAAGTCAACGATGGCGGCGCAGCTTGCTGCGCGGACGCTGGGGATGAATTCCGATCAAACCGATCAGCTCTTGAACGACCCCGAAAAATTGCTGCAGCTGATCGTCGCGGCCGAAGGCACCAAGGGCGGCGGCGGTGGTCCTGGCGGCGGTGGTCCTGGCTCCGGTGGCGTGGGGCGAGGCGCCTACGGCAGGACCGGTTACGGAAGCGGCGATTATGCCGGAGGCGTAGCCGGAAGCGGCGGCGGATCTGGATCCGAAGGAAGAGGATCGGGAGCCGGAACTGGCGGCGTCGGCTCACCAGCCGGCGGGTCTGTGAGCGGTCCGGCCCTTGGCGGGCCTGCGGCCGCCGTGTACGGCTCGGGAGCCCCGAGCGGCGGCGCGGGATCTGGCTGGAACATCGTCGGTGGAAAAGGTGGTGGGGGCGGAACTCCGCTCGATCCCAATGCGGGAGGTTTTTGGCTGAAAGATGACGTGGCTGGTTCCAGCGCACCGGCGGCAGGTCTTAGCGGACCGGTCTCTAGTGTTGCAACCGGAACTGAAGCTGCCGGCGGTACAGGGGGAACCGGACCCGGCGGTAGTGGTGGTGTTGGCAATGGTCCGGGCCACGAACCGGGCACAGGCAGTGGCGGAGGCTCCGGCAATGGTTCAGGATCGGGTGGTTGGCCAATTCTCGGTGGTGGCTCGAACGCGGGCCCAGAAAGCCGATGGGCAAGCGCTTCGTCGGGAATCCGCGCCACGCGGTCGGCGCGCGACGGCGGCGGTTCGATGGCCGTCGAAACTGGCTTGATGACGCTGCACGAGGACGAATTGCAGGGGATTCTGCAAGTGCTCGCGCAGATCGCGCGAACGAACGACGCTTCGAAGGACAAACTCGATCCGGGTTCGTTTCAATCGCGGCTTTCGACCCTGCCGCGACGTGCCCGGTTCACGGTGAGCCAGGCGCTATCGGCGCTGGCGGCACAGGCGCCCTCGGATTCCTCCGACAAACCGACACTACTGAAACTCGCGGAGCACATTGCGGTCCGGTTTGCGCTTGAAAGCTACGAACGCGGCGACCTGAAAGTGAACGCCGTGCGGCAGATGCTGGATGAAATGAACAGCGAGCTCGACGGACTACGTAAGATCCTCGGCGTGTACGAAGAAAAAATGACCCGCGCCGGAATTCACACACAGTCGCACATGGAAGTGCTGGCGCAGGACTTCTGGTTGCAGGTTCCGGAAGAGAGGAAAAAGTCCGTGCTGGAATCGACGGATGCGTGGTGCGTTCCGGCGGTTCGTTTGCGCGAGCACGTGGAAGCATTGATCGCTCGCGACGAAAAAGATGCCGCCGTAAGAATACTGAAGAATTATGCGGGTGGCATCAAGCACAAGAACACGGAAGCGCGGCGCCAAACGGGGATGGGGCTCGCAGAGCTGGCCGGCCTGTACGCGAAGGTCAATGAGCAACTCTTCATGGACACAATTCGCGAGGTCGGATTACAGTTGGCCGAGGAGAAGGATTCCCAACTGCAGAGCCTGGTCGGCGCGGCGTTCGTTCGATTGTCGCAGGAGGCAACAAAGAACCGCCTTTATCCCGCCATCCAGCGATCCGTTGAATTAATTGACTACGTAGAGTCGGAGCGGCCGGGAAGCGGGAAGAGTTTGCGGCCCCGGATCGGAGTCGAAAACCGGCTGCCGGAATTCATAGAAGAATCGCTGAAGAGTGGAAGCGTTCCGCCCGGCTTGAAAGACTTATTGCGGCGAATGCCGGAGCCGGCGGCCGAACAGGTCGCAATCCGTTTCAGCAGGGTGGGATTCCGCGAGGATTGCGAACTGCTGGTGTCAATGATGGAAGTGCTCGGACCAGAAGGCCTCGACCACCTGCGCAAACAACTTCGCGGGGGCAGTCAGAGCGTCGCGATTGATACGGTTGGAATACTGGCGCGGATGGACATCGGGACCGTCGAGAAGATCCTGCCGGACCGGATGAAGACATGGAAGCGGACGGCGCACGATCGCGTGGTGCGGCAACTTGCGTCCAGCGGATCGCCGGAACGCGGGCGACTCTTGCTCCAATTGTTTGACATTCTCGATTCGTTGATTCGGCCGCTGGCAGTGGATGAGATCGGCATGAGCGGAGACAAATCGGCCGATATGCGCCTGCTGCGAATCGCGGAGGGCGACCTGCCGAAAGACTCGACCGAGTTTCTGCGCCTGAAGGCGATTGAAGCGCTAGGCCGGTTGCGCACGTCCGGCGCCGAGTCAGTGCTGCGAAAGGTCGCCGAGACGAGAAAGGCTTGGCGCTGGGCAAATCCCTCCGAGCTGCGAGTGGTTGCCGCGCAGGCCATGGAGAAGATCGACTCAGAGTGGGCGCGTGACTTTATCCCGCGAAGCGGCCTTAACATTGCCGACTTCTCGATCGAGTTGCTCGACGCCGATCCTAATTCATCGGCCATCCGCCAACGGCGGTATCCGCGGCTTCAGCTGGAACATTCAATGTCCGCCACGACAACCAATCTGCGGGAAAACTGCCGCTTGGAGATACCGGAAATGGCGCTGGGCGGCGGCGTCGCGGTTTGCGAACAAAGCCTGCACCCAGGCAGCGTGGTTGACATCAAGTTGAACGCTGGGACTAAGCCGGTGAGAGCGCAGACGATCGTCCGCGACGCGAACACGCAAGCGCGCGCGTTCGAAGTGGTGGATATGGACCTCGAGGAACGCTCCAAGCTGCGCAAGCTGCTCGTGCAGATAGGGGGCGCGCAGAAACAGTCGACGGCAAAGGAACGCAGCCGCCGCGCTACGCGGACGATACCTACCGGCGGTACCAACAGAGCGAGTTAGCCAGTCGGCGAAGGCTGGCCGCCGTTTTCTTCCGCATGCTGTGCGCTCGAGTCGCATGCTGGCCCATCTCGATTTTCTCGACGCATTGAACCAGGTTGAATCCCACCCACAACGACGGCCCCACGCTCAGTGGCGCGACTGCCCAGAATTGAGGCGATTCACGTGGCACTCCGATCAATTCGATTGCGGCGAAAGCTCGGTGACACAGCAACGTGGGTGCAAAATCCGACACCTTGCCAACCCCGTTCACCCATTCGGTCGTGAGAACTTATTTGTTGCGCATCTTCGTCAAATTCGGCCTGTTGACCCGTGTGGAATTGGTCCTCTACTGTTCTGGTGAGAGACAGTCCCGAGCGCCGAACGCTCTAGGCGGCGCCCAATCGGTGAGGAATGTTTCGAGCCGAACATGAGTTGCTAAACAGGAATCGTCCGAGGATCAGGGGTTGCGGGAAAGGTAGGCTCGCGAGCCAATCGCCGCCGTGACGGGGGTGACGCCCGGATGATCGCCTTCTGCCAGCGCGACGCCATCCCGAAATGCGACGAATCTGCCGGACGCGGCGGATACTCGCTCGCCAGGCACAAGGATGCCCACGAAGTTGAGCGGATCTGCCGAAGATAACGTAATCGTTTCGCCGTCGGGTGGCACTCCGCGCAGCGCGCGCAAGGATTCCAGCGCATTGGGCAGCGCGAACTGCTCTCCCAGGAATCCGCTGACGAAGCGTCCGCCGCGCACTTCGCCGCGGTCTTCCAGGCGCCGCAAGGCGATCAGCAGTTCGCGCCAGCGGGGCAGAATTGTCTCGCGCGTCAGAACTTCGCGGAATACCACACCGTAACGCCGCAGGAGCATCCAGCATGTGGCGTCGAGAGCACTCGCGCGATCTACGGGGGTATCGGAATATAGCAGGGACCATCGGCCGGTGCTGTGCCGCGGTCGCGTGGTGCGTCCCGAGCCGTGGCCGGAGCGTCGCTTCGGATCGATCAAAGCGCGCAGATTGTCGAAGCCGTCGGCCGTAATCATCCCGCCCGCAACCAATTCCCATAACGCCGTCTCGACTTCTGACTTCAGACGGCCCGTGCCGCGGACCACGTCTGCGAAAAACGACGCGCCGCGCTGACGCAGAAATGATAAGGCCTCGCTCGCCGCGCGGCTCAGACCCTGCGCTTCATCCTCCGGTTTGCGGCCCGGAATCATCCATTCAGCGTCTTCGCGCACGAAGAATGTGATCGGCGCTACGCTGGTGGGAGTCACGCGGCGTCCTTCGACGGTCACGGCTTCCAGAGTAGCGGGATGCGGCGAAAGGCGGCCCCATCCGACCCCGCCGGTGAGACATAGATGATCGAGCACCTTGGAATCATAGGCGGCAACGCGCCGCGCGAGAATTTGTCGCTCCCACGACCTGGCGGGCGCCTCGAATCCTTGCAACTGTTGCAGCGCTTCCAGCGTTCCGCGCTCGCCGAGCAATTGACTGCCCGGTGCTACGTGCTGCCAACGCAAGAGCCAGCGCATGAACTGCGCCGGAGTCATGGGCTCCACTTGCTTTCTGAGAATGCCAATTGTCAGCCGGTGAATGCGCGCAAGCAGCCGACGTTCGCACCATTCCGTATCGCCACTCGCCGACTCCGTGAATCGGCCGCGAAGGATCGCCCCACTCGTCTCGAGCCGCAGCAGTGCGTGGTCGAATGCTGCTGTCGGCAATCGCAGAATTCCGCTGAGCTCACTAGCCGTGGTCGGGCCGGCATGCAGCATCCAACCGGTGACGAGTGCGAAAAGCGCGTCGTCTCCGGAAGGCGTCTCTGCTTCGATTTCCGGCAGTGGTTGCTCCAATCGCGCCGAGGGAAATATCTGCGCGAAGCTGAGGCTGCGCTCCGCGGCCACCCACATCGTGGCGCCGTCAACAAACGCGCGCGTCGCACGCCGCTCGGACGCAAGCTGATCAAGAAATCCGCGCCATGCTCGAGTTGATTCCTGCAGCGTCGCGCGCAAAGATCGCAGCTCGGACCGAACCGCAACATCCTGTTCGTCCAACTCGGGAATCGCGATGAGCGTTAACAGTGCGTCGTGCAATTCCTCCGCGTCGCGGATGTCCGGCCAAGCGTCGGCGCGCACTCGCTCGATGGCAGCCGGGTCGAGCCGCCCCACGTCCGACAGCACGCTTTCCGGCAGCACGCGTCGCATCTCCACAGCACGAGCCCGGCGCTCTTCGAGTGGCGCGTCGTCGAGATAAGCGTAGGGATTCGCGTTCAGGATCTCATGTGAGAACTGCGAAGGAATGGGGGTGTCGACGGCAATGCACCGAATGCGCCCCGCGCCAATGTCGCCGAGGACGCGCCGTAGTCCTTCGATATCCATTGCTTCGGTGAGAACGTCCTTCATCACCTCACGGATCAGGGGATGATCGGGAATTCTGATTTCGCCCTCGATGTTTTCCTGGCACGCCAGGGCCTCGGGGAAAACACCGGCGAGCAGGTCGTCCGCGCGCATCCGCTGAATGTTCGGGGCCACGCGCCTGCCGCCCTGAAACCGTAACAGCGCGAGAGATCGTCCCGCGTCCCATCGCCAACGCGCGGTGAACAGAGGTGAAGCCAGCGCGGCCTGTTCGAGCACCTCTTGTAAGGATGCGGGATGCACGAAGTGAAAAACGTCCGCGAGCGGGAAGCTATGCTGCTCGGCGAGAGAAATATTCAGCCCGTTGTCGGTAGCGGCCGCTTGCAGCTCGAAATTGAACGAGCGGCAAAACCTTTTGCGCAACGCGAGCCCCCACGCTTTGTTGATGCGGCCACCGAATGGAGCGTGAATTACGAGCTGCATCCCGCCGCTTTCGTCGAAAAAGCGTTCCGCGATCACCGTCCTCTGGCTGGGCACTGCACCGAGCACCGCACGGCCCGTCACGATGTACTCCACGAACTGCTCCGCTCCTGCGGTATCCAGTCCGCACTCTTGTTTCAGCCAGTCCGCCGCAGCGATGAATTCCGAATGCTTCTCCGGAGATCCGCCCAGCACAACGCTCGGAGTCATCTCGCTCACCCGTTCGCGCAATAAAGCAACGTGTTGCGAAAGCTCGTCGCTCCGTGCCGGAGCCTCGCCGCGCCAGAAAGGCACGTTCGGTGGCGCTCCTTGCGCGTCTTCGACGAGCATGCGGCCTGACTCTACTCGCCGGATGCGCCAGGAGGTATTTCCGAGCAGCATGATGTCGCCCGCGAGGCTTTCCACGGCGAAGTCCTCGTCGACAGTTCCCACCGAGACGCCTTCCGGCATGGCGACGACGTTATAGAGCGAATTTTCGGGAATGGCGCCGCCGCTCGTGATCGCCGCGAGACGGCTGCCGCGTCGGCCGCGCAGCCGTCCGTTCACCCGGTCGCGATGGAGATAGGCCCCGTAGCGTCCCCGCCGTGCTGCGATGCCCTCTGAAAGCATCTCGACGATCTCATCGAAATCCGCTCGCGCAAGATTGCGATACGGAAATGCCCGCAGGATGACTCGATATAAATCCTCTTCGCTCCAGTCTTCCGCCGCGCACATCGCTACGATTTGCTGCGCGAGAATATCGAGCGGCGTGTCCGGCAATATTAGGGTGTCCAGATCCGCTTGGCGAATCGCTCGCACCAAGGCCGCGCTCTCGACCAAATCATCGCGTGTGGTCACGAAGAGCCGCCCTTTCGGCACCGCGCCGCGCCAGTGACCTGCTCTGCCAATGCGCTGCAAGCCGACGGCAATCGATCGTGGCGAACCGATCTGGCAGACAAGATCGACCGTGCCGATATCGATTCCCAACTCGAGCGAAGCCGTGGCCACCAGGGCACGCAGCTCGCCGGCTTTCAATTTGTCTTCGGCCGCAAGCCGCAGCTTGCGCGACAAGCTTCCGTGGTGTGCGGCCACCGCTTCCTTGCCAAGTCGTTCGCCAAGATGATGCGCCACGCGCTCAGCCAGGCGTCGAGTGTTCACGAAAATCAGCGTCGAGCGATGTTGCGTCGCCAGTGCTGCGACACGATCGTAGATTTCGCCCCACATTTCGTTTGAAGCGACCCCGCCCAGTTCACTCGAGGGAACTTCGACCGCCAGATCAAGTTCGCGCCGCTGACCAATCTGGACGACAGCCGGCTCCCGACGTTCGCTTCCGGTCAGGAAGCGCGCGACCAGTTCAATTGGCCTTTGCGTGGCCGATAGACCGATTCGCACGGGCGTGCTCTCGGCGAGGTACTCCAGCCGCTCGAGCGACAGCGCCAGATGCGAGCCGCGCTTATCGTCAGCAACAGCGTGAATTTCGTCCACGATCACCGTTCGCACGGTCTTGAGAATCGCGCGGCTTTTTTCTGCCGTCAGCAGGATGTAGAGCGACTCGGGCGTGGTTACGAGGATGTGCGGCGGCCGCGCGAGCATCTTCTGGCGCTCATACGCCGGCGTGTCACCGCTACGCACTGCGGTGCGGATTTCCGGCATCAGAATTCCGCGCTCGCCGGCAAGTTGCCGAATCTCGCCGAGCGGTATCTCCAGGTTTTTCTGGATGTCATTTCCCAGCGCTTTGAGCGGTGAAACGTAGAGGACTTCCGTGCAGTCGGCTAATTCTCCAGAAGTCGCTTTGCGGACCAGGCGATCGATGCACGCCAGGAAAGCGGCAATCGTTTTTCCCGAGCCGGTAGGCGCCGAAATCAGGGTGGTCTCGCCGGCGAGGATGTGCGGCCAGCCCTGCGCTTGCGGCTCGGTCGGTGTGCCGAAGCGCGCAACGAACCAGTCGCGGACGAGCGGATGAGCCCAAGCGAGTTCGGAGGCGGCGGATTCGGCGGGTGGCTTGGGGAACGCGGGGTGCATCGGCTTTCCTCTATTATAGAAATCCAGCCTCGGCGCGGCAAATCCGAGGTGTGCCTTCTCTTTTTCTTCGCTTATTCGAATTTTCGCGCATGCGGGGCGTGTCGTCAAGGGCGGGGCGACCGACAACTCGGTGGGGCTGATCTCTTGTCTGAACCGGTGAAGTTCGCCATCCCATCCATTGTGCCCAGCAGCGTTCGACAGACTTCGGAAGATTCGGCGCGGGCCGAAATCTCGGTGACGCCAATATAAGGGAGGCTCGCGAAGGTCGCCATGGATTCCAAGGCTCGCGATTTGTGGAGGCGGAGCACTCAAAATGTTTTCGGTGAAGGAGGCTTCGATTCTAGAGTGGCATGCGCTGGCGAGGTGGCGGTCGATCAGAAAGAATTGCTAGAGCAATTTCCTTACGCGCAAGCGTCGGGTCACGCAACGGCCTCAGGGTTCGGCACACGACGCGGCTCCAGCAGTCCCATTGAAGTAAGGCTCTTGATAAGATAGGTTTGCAAGCTCGTTGCCCGGGTGGCGGAATGGCATACGCGGGGGACTTAAAATCCCCTGTCCCTTACGGGACGTGTGGGTTCGACCCCCACCCCGGGCACTCTGCCGTATATCTGCTCGACGCATTCCGGTGTATTATTTCCGGCAATGCAAACTGACCGCAAAGATCTGCAACGACCGATCACATACTGGATTGGCGAAGGAGCAGGTTGGCTGCTCCAGCACGTTGTGACGGGGCTGGCGGCGACGGGCATCACACCCAACATGTTTACTTTCTTTGCGCTGGGTGTGAACTCCTGCGCTGCGGCGCTTTTTGCAATGGGGCAGTTTCGGGCGGCGGCTGCGGCTCTGTTCTTGGCGGCTTTTCTCGATATGGCGGATGGCCAAGTGGCGCGCCGCGTCGGCCGAGTGACCGCCTTCGGCGCATTTCTGGATTCGACGCTCGATCGCTACTCGGACCTCGCGCTCTATATGGGATTGGTCGTGTATTACACGCTGATCGGGCAAGTCTTCTACATGGTGCTGGCGGCGGTGGCAATGGCGAGTTCTTTCATGGTCAGCTATTCGCGCGCCCGCGCCGAATCGTTGATTCCTTCCTGCAAGGTTGGGTTTATGGAGCGGCCCGAGCGGCTGGTACTGCTAATTCTCGGAGGCGCATTCAATCGTATGGCGCCTGCGCTGTGGGTCATCGCTGTGATTTCGACGAGCACGGTCGTTCACCGTGTTGTGTATACCTGGCAGGAATTGCGCGCGGGCAGGTCGCTCCCCGAGGCTAGTCCCACGCAGACGTTCTAGGTCTTCTCGGGCGGCTGCAGCGATTCTTCCACCGGCGCAGAGACGATGTCCTGCACTCGCCGGCGCAAAACGTCCAATTCTCCGCGCCGGATATTCGAAGTATCAATCGTGTCGTGCAAATAAACTGTGATTTTCCCCGGATACAGCATCCAGCTGCCAGTCTGAAAGAATTGGTACGAGCCGACGATACTCACGGGTACGATCGGCACTCCGAATTTCTGCGCGAGATTGAAAATCCCCTTCTTGAATTCGTGGACGTGGCCATCGCGTGTCCGCGAACCTTCGGCGAAGGCGATCAAGCTAATATCGGAATCGAGCGCAGCCCTGGCGTGTTCCGTCATGATTTCAAGGCTTTCACGGGTGGGGGCATCGGGCACCGCTACATTGCCGAACCACCCCATCATCCAGCCGTAAATCGGAAGCTTGAAGTGCGATTCGAGCTCAAAGCCCCGAACGAACTGTGGAATCGCCGAGTAAATCACGAACGGATCGAAAATGTTCACATGATTGCAGATGAAAATGCTCGTGCGCTGCGGGTCAAACCCCGCGGCCCGGCATACTTCGAATCGCACGCCCGCGAGGCGCAGGATGTTGCGAAAAAAGCCGCGATTCATCCAGTCGTTCTTGCGCCGGTCCACGCACAGGCCGACGGCCACGACGATGGAACCGAGCACGGCAAAATGAACGCCGCTCACGGCCCATAAAACCAGCGCCCGAACCGTGAGCCCTGTCTTCCTCATACGATGACGTCCAACACAGCTGGCAAAACCTCGACCGAGCGGCAATCCAGACGCAGAACTTCGCCATCCACGATTACGTTCACCGGGCCGCCCAGATCGAAATCGGCTCGCTCGACTGCTCTGTGCGAGGCAAGCGGATGTAGGACGTGCGTGCCGGTGAAGAGCAGAGGAAAATTCCACAGCAGGCGGAGGCGTCCTAGTGGAGACCAGCGCACGTACTCGATCTTTCCGTCGGTGGGATCGGCGTGAGGCGCAATCATCATTTTGCCGCCGGTGAATTTGGTGTTCCCGAATGCGAGAAAGAGGCAGGGTCGCCGGTCCCAATCGGCCGTGCCCGGCAAGCGATGCGGAAACGCGAGGTGCTCGAGCTGGGCGAGCGTTGCCAGCACGCCGAAAATGTAGCTGGTGGCGCCGCAGCACTTGAATCTCCGATTGGCCACTTCACCCGCGTCGGCGGCAAAGCCCAGGTTCAGCATGTTGATGAAATATACTTCGCCAGCCGCGTGGCGGAGTCGAATTACGTCGCACAAACGGCGCCTCCTTTGCCGAAGGGCCTCGATGGTGTGTTCGACGCCGCGCGATGTGAAATCGCGTAGGAACGAATTGCCGGTGCCGAGCGGCAGAAACCCGAGTGCCGGCCGTCCCTGAGTCTCCGCTTCGGGAAAGAGGCCGTTCACGATTTCGTAGGAGGTACCATCGCCCCCGACGGCGAGAAAGTTTCGATAGCCCTGCGCGTAGGCCCCACGAGCGAGCGCCGTGGCTTCGCCCGCGCGGTTTGTCCGAACGATTTCGAGATCGATGTCCGCCTGGCGAACGCGCTCGAGCGCCGCGGGTGCGAGCTTGCCGCACCGTCCACCTCCGGCCGCCGGATTGACGATCGCGAAGAAGCGCGGGTTCATGTGCGCGGAACCCCGATTGCGACACTCCGTGCGGGCGTCACAGTGGTATTACCGCTTCGCGGCCCACCGTTTTTCGAATCTGGTCGGCCAGTTCGGCACGCTTGATCTTCAGCGACGCGGTTCGCGGGAAATCGGCGTCCCAGATGAGGTATCCGCTGACGCGCTTGTAATTCAGCAGCCGGCGGTTACGTTCGGCGAGGCTCGCAGCGGTTTGTTCGCCCACCGGCTGGCCGGACTCGGGGCGAATGACCATGACCAATTGCTCTCCGGCCATCGTCCGTGCAGGCCACAGAAAATTGGTTGCGAACGCGCAATATTCTTTCGCGGCAATTCCCTCGAAGACGGATTCGACGTCCTCAGGATAGATGTTTTTCCCTTCCTCGGTGACGATCATGTTTTTCTTGCGGCCGAAAAGCTGCAAGTGGCCGGTCGCGTCAATGCGGCCGAGATCTCCGGTCAAGAGCCATCCGTCCACGATTGTTTCCGCCGTCATTTCAGGGTCGTCAAGGTAGCCGGACATGATCGTCTTGCTGCGCACGATTACCTCGCCGACGCCCTCTGCGTCCTGATCACGCGTGCGGATTTCCATTCTCGGAACGGGCCGGCCGACGGTCTCAGGACGAAACGGCTTCTGATCATTCAGCGTGATTGCCGTGCACGCTTCCGTGCAGCCATAGCCGTTGTAAATCGGAATGCCAAGATCGTGAAAAAATGTGATGGTCGCGGGCTCGGTAAATGCTCCGCCCACCAGCAGCGCGCGAAGACTGCCGCCCAAAGTCTGATGAACATCTTTGAGCAGCGCGCGGCTGAGTCCAAGGCGAGGGCCTCGGTGCGTCAGCGCGCGGTTGATCGAAATCAGCGCGTTTAGCATGCGGCGCTTCATAGGAGAGAGTGCTGCAAATCGCTCGCGCAGCCCCCGCTGCAGATTGGTCAATATCAGCGGCACGACCGCCATATAGGTGATCTTGTAGCGCGTGAAAGCGTCGCGGATAAATTCGGGCCGCAGCGTGCGCAGGTGCACCACAGCGCCGCCGCCGGTGAACGGCATAATGAAGCCGCCCATGAAATCAATCGCGTGATTGGTAGGAATGATGCTCAGGTAGCGGTCGCCCGGTGAGAAAGGAAAAATTGGGGTCACGGCCATGCACTGCTCGAGATAGTTTTCGTGCGTGAGGACGCATCCCTTCGGCCGTCCTGCCGTGCCAGAAGAATAGACGATGCATGCCGGGTCCTTGGCTTCGCGCGTGACGAAGCACGGCTCCCCCGGGCCGCGGAAATCCTCCCAGCGCTTCGCCCCCGCTCGATCGGCGCTCGCCGGAGCCTCGGTGACGATAACAACGCGCGTGGCCAGGGTCGTAAAATTCGAGGCCTGAGCGATCGCCTTCCACGCGTGGTATTCGACGATCAGAAATTCTGCCTTCGAGTGCACCAGCAGTTGAATTTGCTCGACGGGCGTGAGTTTGTAATCAAGTGGAACGAGGACACCACCGCAAAAGAAGATCGCGTACGCGGAAATCAACCACTTCGATTGATTGGTCATGATGATCGCGGCACGTGTGCCGATCGGAAAGCTCGCGTCCTGTAGCGCACGCGCCAGCGGCAGGGCTGCGTCCCGGAACTGGCGATACGTGAACCTCGCCTTTTCCCGGTCGCGATCCGCCTCGATCAGGCAGACTTCGTCAGGCCAGCGGTCGAGCGCCACCCGCAGAGCCGCTCCCAGACATTTGTATTCTTGAAGGTCTAGCATCAAAGGCGGGATTGTATACGTTCGGCGAGCGTCCGGAAATCACTGACGCCCTGAAGTTCGTAATCGGGCAGCTCGATGTGGAAATGCTGTTCGAGGCGTGTCAGCAGGTCGAGCGCCTGCAGGCTGTTGATGCCCAGGGTCTTGAAGAAATCGTCGTCGGCGCGAAGCTGCTCGCGCGGCACCTTGAAATGCGCAGAGGCCAGCTGCAGGACGTCGTCCGTCGTTTTCTCTATTGTCGTCATCGCTTCGTATCTTCCCACATTTTAATTCTTGGCACTGCGTGCCACTATCCGAGCATGCGGCCTTATGGCAAATAGGGGAGCGCGTCGGTGCTCTCCACGAATTTGCGCAACCCGGCTTCCACCGCGGGCCGCGTGAAGAGATCGCAAAAGGTATCTATCTCCCGCCGTAGATCCTCGTGGGGCACGGGTTTGATGAATCGCTTGGCGGCGGCCGCCGTGTTGCGATCGAATTTGTTGAGTTGTGCCGCTGTCGCGCGCGCCACACGAAGCGCGTCCCCCTCCGCCGTCACTTGACTGACCAGGCCGACCGACTGGGCCTTCGATGCGTTGATGCTGCGTCCAGTGAGGAGCAGGTCCCGCACCACCGCGTTGCCGACGTCGCGCTTGAGACGCGGAATGCCACCGAACCCGGGAATCATCCCCAGCCGCAACTCCGGAAAACAGAAACGCGCCATTTTGTCCGCGACGATGAGGTCGCACGTGAGCGCTAGTTCAAAACCGCCGCCAAAAGTGACGCCATGGACTGCCGCGATGGTCGTCAATGGCGCCGCGTCAATCGCATTCATCACCCGATGAATTCGCTCCACGAATTCACGCACGGCCGCCAGCCGCTCCCCTGCAGGCATCGCCTGCGAGCGCCGGTAAAGCTCGCGTAGATCGGCTCCCGCGCAGAATCCCTCCTTGCGCGCACTCGAAATGATCAGCGCGTGCGAGTCTTTTTCGAGCGATTCGAGCGCGGCGACGAACTGCTCGAGTTCACCGAGCGTGACCGACCCGATTTCATTGCACGGCGCGCGATCGAGCACGAGCTCAATGGTGCCGTCCGCGGCCCCCCATGTAATAGCTTCGCCTGAAAAGGTCTTCATGCGGATTTCTTCTGGTAGAGCTTTTCGATTTCGGCCGCGAACCGCTCCGCGATGGCGTCGCGCTTCAACTTGCCCATCGTCGTCAGCAATCCATTTTCCACGCTGAATGGTTCGGGCAGTACCTGAAACGCGCGAATTTGTTTGTAATGCGGCAGCCCGGCGTTGAGAGAGTCCAACACCGACTGAATCCGCCTGCCGTTTACTCTACAGTCGATGCCGTTGGCGACTCCGTTCCTTGCGCCGTTGACGCTACCGTTCGTGGTCACCAGAGCTGCGAGAAAGCTTCGCTGATTGCCAAGCAACACGACCTGTTGCGCTTCCGGCAGGCTCGCCACAAGCGCTTGTTCGAGCGGCTCGGGTGCGATGTTGTGCCCGGAATTCAGAATGATCAAATTCTTCAGGCGCCCGGTAATGCGCCAATTGCCGCTCGGATCCGCCTCGCCCTGATCGCCGGTGTGAAACCATCCGCCCTCCAGAACCTTGGCGGTTTCCGCGGGACGCTGCCAGTAGCCCGGGAAAATATGTGGGCCACGGACCAGAATTTCGCCATTCTCCGCCGCGGTCATTTCCACCCCGGGGACCGCCCGCCCGACTCGCCCCGGCTCGACGTTGCCTGGCTCATCCATCGTGCAAATGGCGGTCGTCTCCGTGAGGCCGTACACCTGCAGCACCGGGATGCCGATCATCATAAAAAATAGTTGCGTGTCTGCCGAAAGCGGCGCGGAGCCGCATATCAGGGCCTTGAGGTTCGGCCCGACATTCCTGCGAATCGCCGGAAATATTAGGGAGTTTGCCGCCGCGAGCCATAGGGAATCGGCGGCACGGCTGCTGTGACTCTGCTTTCGCTGATAGGTTCGTTGGGCGCGCGAGAAGACCTCGGCTGCGAATCCTCCGCGCTTCTGAATGGATTCCTCGATCTTGCGCCGGACTCGTTCGAGAAACATCGGCACGTTCACGAAATAATTGGGCGCTGCAATCGCCAGCTCCTCGGCGAGCCTGGTCAGGTCCGTCGAAAGAGTCAGCACGCTATTGCGTGAAAGGGACGTCAAGAGCAGGATTCGCGCCGCAGCGAAGCAGAACGGCGCGTACTGAAAAACGTTTTCAGGTTCCTGCCGCGCGCCCATCAGTTGATTCAGACGCGCATTCGTGCAGCCGAGCATGAACGTGATGTTGCCCGCGGTGAGCAGGACGCCCTTGGGCTCGCCGGAGGTGCCGGAGGTGTACACAATCGTGACCGCGTCGTGGTCTGCGTGACGAAGCGGTGGTCGCGCGACTTCGTGTTTGCCTGAAAAAATGTCGTCGAAGAGTGCGGCTCCGTCCACTTCCGGTTTGGAGCAGCAGACGAGCAGTGGCGTGGAATCCTTGATCACGGCCGCAATTTCGTGGGGCACTTGGCGCGGGTCGAGCGGCACAACGATGACGCCCTCGGCCATCAATGCGAGATCGAGCGCAACCCAGCGAACGCTATTTGGCGCGAGCACAGCGCAGCGATCTCCCGACTTCAATCCTCTCGCGGCGACGAAACCTCGCGCCTGCCCGACCAGTGCCAGCAATTGCGCGCCGGTCACCGATACGATCCCGCCGTCGCGGACTTCGCCCAGAACAGGCGAGTTCGGCGAGCGTTCGAGCCGCGCGAAAATGGATTCGAGAAACGTCATGCGGCCATCACTCCGCTGTGTTCTTCAAGCAATTGGCACAGCACGGAGCCGAGCGGCGGCAGATACTCCTCCCAGCCGCGGACGCCCGTCCGAATCGGAAAATCAGGATATTGCCGCGCGACGCGCTCCTCGAAATAAACGCCCATGCGCGCCATCAACCGTAGGTTGCGCGCGACCGTACGGCCCATCGCCTCGCGGATTTCCTCAGCCTCGGCATCGAGAGCGCCAAGCGCCTCGACGATCTTGTCCGCTAGCTCCGGTTCGTCCACTTCCATCATCAAGTGCTCGTGCCCGCGCTGGCGCATCAGGTTGCGGATCCGCTCGTCCATCGTGACGCCCGCGGAAGGTACGCCCGCGGGCATGGAGGTCACGATCGCGTGGAAGCGCGACGAGAGCATTCGGTCGCACGCGCGCAGGATGCTGACCAGCTCGTACATATTGCGTTCGTCGGACGCGAAAATCGGCGCACCGCCAATCTCCTGCGCCACGCGCTCGCACGCATCGCGGTCGAGCATCTCCATGGCGACCAGAACGGGGAACACGGAACGCGTTTTCCGGTATCGTTGGACGCCGCTGGCCATCGCCGAAAGATATTTTGCGTACGCTGCATCCACGCCGCGACCCGAGCGATGAAAATAAATCGTGCGGTAGTAGCTTTTCTCGTACGCACCGCCCACGGAGTGCGCGATCCATTTTCCGAGCGACGGCTTCACCGGCCACCAGAACGGGTTGATCGGGCAAACTGCTAGCACGGGCGTCGTGCCGTCCCACCCGGCATCCCGTAAAGCCTTGCGGCCGTATTCCGGGCCGAGCGGCTGGAATGTCCACGCGGTGTCGGTTCCGAGCTCGGTCGCGATGCCCAGTTTTCCGAGGATCTCCTGCGATTCGGCGTTGCGCGTAATCACCAGAGAGTCGTGGCAGTAGCGCTTGACCATCTTCTGCAGCAGCGGATCCATCGCGCCTGCTTCGCCGCCGTAAGCTACGCTCAGTTTGTTATGTGCCGATGCGATGCCGAGCGAGCCCACGATCATGGCCGTAAGCGCGTTGGCGAATTTGCTTTTGAACATCGAACCTTCGCAGGCAACTACGGCATCGTGTTTTGGAACTTCGGAATGCAGAAATGGAGGGAAAACATCGGGGAGGTGCACTTGCTCCGAGCCGCTGAAATATCCGCGCGTCAGGTCGAAATTCTGCGTCATCACCGTCCCGGCCAAATTCTCAGCGCCCAATATCCACTGCATCTGCCGGACGATTTCTTCCACGCGAATGTCGGAACCTGTATTGCGCGTCCCGTTGTAGCCAGCAAAAAGCAGTTTCAGCTTTTCGCCGGGTTTCCATGGCTTGCCCGTGCCGAAAACGTATTTGAGTTTATTCAGCTCGATCAGGCTGCCAACCCAGCCCTCGATCGCGACGTCCATATCCATCATCGTCGGAAGTCCTGCGCCGCACTCGACCCGGGCGAAGCCGCAACCGCTTGCGATTTGGCGGCGCCATCCGAGGGCCAATCGCGATATTTATACATGAAGTGGTTCTCCCGGCTGAAATGCAACAGTGGATAGCAATACTGTGAAAAGGGGATCGGCTTACGTCCTATTTCCGCCACCACGCGCTGGTTGTCGAACACCGTATTCCACACAAGGTAAGGCAGGAACACCTTCATCAGTTTCGCCAGCCCGCCCACTTTTCCGGCCCCGCCCGCCAGCGCGTTGACCATTTTCGACGACGGTCCCTCAAGGCTCGGCACGTACATCGGTCCCCGCTTTCCTTGAGCCTTGGCGAGCGCCCCTGTCAATTCCGCAAATGTTTCGGAACCTGTGCCAGAGGATAAGTGATAGAGCTCATGGGCCGGCTTCTCTTTCTGGTGCAGTGTCGAGATTGCTTCAGCAACGTAATCCACCGGCACAATGTCTACTTTGTCGGTCGAGCGGAAGGGAAGCGCGGGCAGTCCGGCCAGAAACACAAACGCGCGGACCATTTCGAACTGATTCGTCTCCGGGCGGCGGCTGTCGCCCAGGACAATGCTCGGCCGAAAGATTGTCCGCGGCACGTCCGGGAGCAACTGGCGCACCATGTGCTCGCAGAATTTCTTGGTGCGCGCATAAGGGTCGTAATCCGAACGGTTCCAATCAATCGCTGAGTCTTCCTCGATCACTTCGTTTGACCTGTGCCCCGCGACAGCGACGGTGCTGACGTGGCTGAATCGGCGCAATCCGTGGTCGTCACGAGCGCGCATCGCCAGTTGAATCACTTCGAGCGTGCCGCGAAGGTTCACATTGAGGCAGCTTTTCTCGGATTTACGGTTCAGCGAGGCCGCGCAGTGGATCACCGAATCTGTGGAGCGAACGAGGTGTTTGTAGTCGTCCTCGGACAAGCCGAACAGCGCGTCCGTCAGGTCCCCCAGAAAAATGCGAATGCGTTCATTCAGGAACGCCTCGAACTGCTGAAAATTCATGTGGAGTTGCAGCGAGCGCCACAGGCGGCCCCGTGCTTCTTCGGAATCGTGTGCGCGCACCAGTAGGTTCAGCGGCTCGGAATGGTCCGCGAGTAGGTTCGAAGCAACGTGCGCACCGATGTATCCGGTGCTCCCTGTCAGGAGGATGGCCACGATTTTCGGGTGTCAGGGCGTCGTTGCCGGAGTTGGTCCAGCCGTTCCGGCGGCGCTCGCTTCGGTGCGAGCCGAAAGAGGCACGCTACGCCGCGGGCGAGCTTCCTGTGGACGGCCCTCGATCAGAGGATAGCACCACTTTCGCAGTGCAGGAATGTGCACGTTGATCCAGTAGTGCCACCAATCCAGCGAGCGGGCGTCGTAGCCAAATTCAGGGCGCTCGTCGGCCGGCAAGGCGGCGCTGAGCCTTTCAATGTTTGCCGCCTCAAACACGTGATCATTTTCCAGTATGAACGGTTCAAACAGCGCCACCAGCTTGATTACTTTTTCCAGCTCGCGTTCCTGTCGCGCAAGCGGCGCCTTCGCGAAGCCCAGCGGCTCGATGGTCCGGTTGATCGCCTGCACCACCATTTTTTGGGCCGGCGCGGAAAGCCTTTCGTATCGGGCCTTTGAAACAGGAATGGCGTCAAACTTCAGGCGCACGCGTTGCTGGAAACCGTCCTGCGATCGGTAGAATTTTCTGTGGCCCAGTCCGGTTAGTTCGATGGATCGCCGCATGTCGCATGGGTTCGCCACCGAAGTGGCCAGATGATAGACGCGCTCGTGTCGCCGCGCGACCAGCGCCGCCCCGATCAAAGTCATGCCCCGCGAAACGATGTCCACGGGAATGAGGTCAAGGCACTTGCTTTCATTGGTAGGCAGCTGCCGGAAAAATGTGCCCAGCAAGTAGGAAAGCGAAGCTGACGTGTTCACACCCTCGTTCCAGCCCACGAAAGGTTTTTCAATCGAGGATTCGACGATGGACGGCCTGACGACTGCAATCGCCGCGCCCGGCGTCGCGTCCACATAGTTGCCAATCAGCGATTCCGACAAGCTCTTTGTGAACGTGTAGGTGTTGGGCCAGCCGAGCTCATTCGCCCGCTTCGTTCCAACGTCCATCAGGGCTTGGCGCAGCCATCGCGTCCGATTCTTGCGAATCTGATTTTCAAGCGCCACGCCCTGCAGGCTCCTGGACGCCTGCCTTTTGTCGAGCGCCTGACGTCGAAGTTCGGCCGTGACCTCCGGGGATTCCGCGCGCGCTTCTGTTTCGCGGATCAGGGCTTCAAGTGATATGCACTCTCTTCGAGCGTTAAAACCCGCTACGCCGGCAGGCGAGTAATTGTCGGAGAAGTCTTCGAGGATGCGGCCGTCGCGCCGACCGATGGCGTAGCAGGTGGAGAGATGCAGCAATGCCGCATGGTCGCACGCGTGAAGAAAATGCAGCAGATGATCCGTCGCGTGCACGTTCATCGCCAGCGCGTCGCGGAGGTCGGGATTGAAATCCGTCAGGCCAGCGCTATTGACGATCAGGTCGAGCGAGCGACCCAAACGCTGCCGCGTTTCTGGCGTCAGGCCCAGCCCGGGTTTGCTCGCGTCGCCCGTCGCCACTTCCACGCGCTCGCGCAGGAAATCCGCGAACCGGTCGCCATGGCGCTCGGCTAACTTATCGAAGACGGGCGATTCGGAAACCATGCGTTCGAAGCGCTCAAGCGCAGTCGCCGAGCGATGAGCGCGGATCAGCAGATGGACGCGGCCAATTTCCGGGAGCTCGGTCAGCAGATTCGCCAACCATACCTTGCCGATGAAACCCGTGCCGCCGATAAGCAGTATTTGCTTCCCGCGCAGACTCGCGCGCACGGAAAGCGGGGCGTGATTGTTCTCCGAGCCAAAGTGAACCACGGGCACTTCAATTCCTGGCGACGGGCGTTGTGCCGACCGAATTGTTTCGTTTAGCACTTCGGGTTTCTTCGCGAAGCCAAGATCGCGCAACAGCCTCGATTTTGCGACTGTCCCGTCGGGCCGATCCGTGCGAAGTCTTGCGAACGGGCCGCGCGGGCGAATCACGGGGTCGAGCAGTCGCCCGGTGGCAATGCCGTCGCGAAAATCGAGGCGATTCGAAAGGATTCGTCGAACTCCCAAATGATTGGCGAGCGGCCGCATGATGTGATCGAGACCCTGGCTGACGAGCACCACGTCCGCCCCGGACGCGATCACGCGCTGAAGCGCCTCGACGCCGCGCGGCTTCAGGCGCGGCTTCAGAAAGTACTCGAAGAATTCTTCGCCGAGGAGATCGAGCCGGTCTCGGCTCGTGTGCCGCAGCACGGCGTGCAACACGCGCGTGGCAAACACGCGATCCGACGCGTACAAAAACGGCCTCGCCACCGCAAGGACGCCCATCGTCCCGCGCCGCGCCCAGCGGCCGAGAAAGCTCTGCGCATTCCAGGTGAAAAATCCCACAGGCCGCACGGCCGTGAGATTCAGCAGGCTCCCCTCGACACGCCAAAAGACGGGTTCGGGTACTGGCGCTGGGGAATCATGCAAGTCCGCGGGGCCAGCTGAATTCGACTGCATGAAGTTGGACACGGGCATGGTTGGCAGAAAGAACGTGTGAGCTACGCGCCGAAATTAGCACGCTTCGCTCGCGGCAATCAAGCCATGGCCGCGCGACGAAACTCAATTTTACAGGGAAAACATGTCACGAGCACGCCGTGATCGGAGCGATCACGCTGAGGGAGAAATCCTCGACACGATCGCGGGAAGCGTTTCTTGCGCATCTTCGCACTCAAGTGTGCAATGATCTCGTCCGTTCCGCGTCGGCTGATTGATGGGGGCCTGCGCTTACTGTCCGCGAGCGCTTACGGTTCCCGCTTTCACGGACGCGATCCAGGAATTCGTTCGCGTATCCAGCACATCGAGAGGCAGCGCGCCCCCGTTGACGATCTCGTCGTCGAACGCGCGGATATCGAACTTGTCTCCCAATTCATCCCGCGCCCGCTTGCGCAACTCCAGAATTTTGAGTTGGCCGATCTTGTAGGCCAGGGCTTGTCCCGGATAGGAGATGTAGCGGTCAACCTCGGCCTGCAAATCGTCTCCGGCCTCAAGCGAGTGATCCTTGAAGAACTGCACCATCTGATCGCGCGTCCAGCGCTTGTAGTGAACGCCCGTGTCCTCAACAAGCCGGCTGGCACGGAACAGTTCACTCGCGAGCCGCTCGAAGTCGCTATGGGGATCCTGGTAGAAACCTACCTCTTTTCCCAGCTGCTCGGCATACAGTGCCCAGCCCTCGACATACGCGCTATAAAACAGGTGCTGCCGGAAGGCCGGAAGTCCCTTCAATTCCTGCTGGATCGAGAGCTGCAGATGATGGCCGGGAACGCCTTCGTGGTACGCGATCGCCTCGACCTCAGGCAATTCGCGATGCTCGAAGTCTCCCGTGTTCACATACACTCGTCCCGGACGCGAGCCGTCCGGTGTGCCCACAAAGTAGCTCGCTCCGGCAGCCTCTTTTTCGCGGTACATCTCGACAGGGACGACTTCGAGCCTGGATTTCGGAAGCAGATCGAAAAGTTCCGGCAGCTTTGGTTCCATCTGCGCGATATCGCGGCGATACGCATTCAAGATGTCATCGCGTGACGAAGCTCTAAGCTTCGGATCGTTCTGAATGGACGTCGCGTAGCTTTTCCAATCCGGGAATCCCTGTTGCTTGGCGAGGGCCGTCATCTGCGTTTCTAATTCCTTCACTTGCGCCATTCCCAGCTCGTAGATCTGCTCGGGAGTCATGTCCGTTGTCGTCATCTCGCGGACAGCAGCGCGATACCGCGCGTCTCCGTCGGGCAACGCCCAGAGACCCGGGTCGTTGCGGCCGTTGGGCTCGTACTGTTCTCGCACAAATTTGCTGAGCTTTACATATGACGGACGCACCTCCAGGTTGATTGCCTTAACAATCTCATCGTGCAGGCGCTTCTGGTCTTCGGCGGCTACGGCAACCGGGAATTTGTGAAGCGGAGCGGCAAACGCGCTCGCGTCGCCTTCGGCGGCGGCGATCGAATCGCACTGTTTGGCCACCAGTTCCAGCACGAACTTCGGCGGCGTCAATTTATCGTTTTCTCCGAGCCGGGCCAGCTCGATCGTCTGGTCTATGGCGCGAGGAATTTGGTGCAGCCGCGCCAGATAATCCTCATATTGTTTTGAGGTGTCGGTCGGCACGCCTGCTGGAATCTGCGCAAGGCCCAGGTGAATTCCATTGAACTGATCGAGCGGCATTTCGAAATCTTTGAATTCCGTATCCTCCAGCCCCTGACGAAGCTTGCGCGCGAGAAGGGTTTTATTTAGCTGCTCCTGTTCGGGGAAGCCCGAAGCGTCAATGGCATCCAGACGTGCCAGAAAATCCTTCGTAGCCCTAGCACGTCGCAGCACTTCCGCAGGAGAAAAATCGTCCAACTTATCGTTGTAGCGGTAGTCGCCGTAAACGGTGGCCGCGAGAGGGCTCTCGCGTAACTCGTATTCCCATTCCTCTGCGACCAGCTTTCTTAACGTGTCTCTGCGCGCGTCGAGGCGGGCGGGTGCTGACGCACGGCTCGCGTCCGTCTGCCCGTAGCTAGCTCCCCCGACGACAAACGCCGAGCAAACGATCGCAGCGAGAAATCCCAAACACTTGAATCGCATAATTCCTCCGAAACCAAGTCTTCGCGCCAAGATCGCACGCCGATAAGAACAGATGCGGATCCACACCAATTCGTCTATCCGCTGGCACGAGCTGACTACCGTGCTTGCTACGGATTGGGCGGACAAAACCCAAGAACGTCCTGCTATTGCCAGCGCAATCGTCAGTGGGCGGGTTCGCCAGGCTCTGTCTCCGTGATGCGCGTGCGTGCGCCGCCTGCTACCTGCAGCTCGTTCTGCACGAGGCCCATAGGCCATCGTAGCTTGATGACATCAGCTTGTCGCTCGCGGCCCAGGCCGGTCAGAACTTCTAGAGGTCCCTGCCCAAGATACCCGGATGCCCCTGAGAGTTCCCACGTCTGCCTCTGAGCGCCCGAGAAGATGTTGACCTTGGCGCCTATGCCCGTTTTGTTGTCTGGGTCGCCGCCGAGGGCCAACTTGAGCCAACCGTTCTTGCTCCCGCCCACATTCTTCAGCAGTACCGGAGGCAGATTATTCTGAGTAATCAGCAGGTCTGCGGATCCGTCACCGTCGTAATCGAACGCGATCAACGCGCGCGGATTGTGAAGCATGACTTTATCGAGGCCGGTCTCGTGCGTAACGTCGCGAAAGCCGGCGGGCCCTTCGTTGCGAAACAGCGCGATTCTGCCTTCGCCCGCAAACGTCTCACCGACGGCCACCAGGTCCACCCAGCCGTCGTTATCATAATCGAGCGCGGTGATGCCCCACGCACGCATCCAGCCGGGAGGCACAAACGGGACGCGCTCGAACGACTTTCCCCGCACATTTCGCCACACAGTCACCGCCGGAGACGCCCAATGCGTGAACGCCACGTCCATCCAGCCATGGTGAGCAAAATCAGCCGCCACAACACCAGCCGCAGGCTCCGGCATGCTGATCGCCCAAGGGCTCGTGGCCCGAAACGGGCCTTCGCGGGAGTTCATGAATACGGTCGGGAACTTCTGCCAGCCGGTGACTACCAAATCAATCGCGCCATCGTTGCTCAGATCGCTTCCGATGGCGCCGATGGACGGCGCGCTGCCGCCGAGTGCCAGATCTTTCGTACGGTCCACGAATGTCCCGTTACCATTGTTTCGCCACAGAATGTTACCGGAAGCGGGGGAGTCTTCTGGAAACGTAAATGGCTCGGTCCTGGAGTTGAGAGGGAAATTGCTGAATCGCGTCACGTAGATATCGAGGTCGCCGTCCTGGTCATAGTCAACGAATGTCACGCTCATCGCAATGGAAGTTGCCCCGCTGCTCGTCGGCTCGGCCGATTTTGTATCGAACTGGCCTGCGGACTGATCGCCGACCGAGTTTGCCTGCAAGTTCGTTTGTCGCAAGCCTGCCGCATCGGTGACGTCCTTAAATGTACCGTTCCCCTCGTTGTGAAACAGTGTGATGCCGTCGCCTGATGTGACCACGAGGTCCGGATGGCCGTCATTGTCGTAGTCGCCCACGGCGCAGCCCATCCCCTCGCCGTGGAATTCGAGCTTCGCTGCTTTTGTAGAGTTTACGAATGTCCCCTTGCCGGTGTTCCGATAGAGCGCCGCGTCGCCCTTACTGTCCGCGTTGACCAGGAAAATGTCCGGCTTGCCGTCGCCGTCATAGTCGAAGACGCAGGCGCCGCTACCGAGAAAATCTGCCAGCGTGGAGGGTGGGGGCTGGTCGCCGGCGCGTTGGCCGCCGAGCCTCGCGCGAGTGGGCGCCACGGGCCGCGGTAGCGGTAGGCCCGAAATCGCAGTCACGTCCACGAAGTGAACGGGAATAGCTGGTGATGCGGCTTCGGTGGGTACCGCCATCTCCTGCCCGAGCGAATACTTGCCCTGCTCGCCATAGAGAAAACGGACAGGTTTGCCGAGTTTTTCATCCGTGAGGTGCTGGAACCGTTCGAGGTGCGCGTTCGCGCCGTCGGCGTGCCCCAAATGCTGCTCTGCCTGGGACAGGCCGTACTCGGCCGACGCATGGAACGGATCGAGCTCGATTGCGCGATTGAATGCTGCAACGGCCTCGTCATATTTCTGTGCCTGCGAGGCGAGATACCCCAGAAAGTATTGAGTGCCGGCGTCATCCGGATCAATCTCCGCGACCTTCTGAAAATCCTCGCGCGCGGCGTCGAGCTGCCCCTGGGCCTTTTCGAGCAAGCCCAGGCTGTACCAGGCGCGAGGGCTCTGCGGATCTCGCTCGATAGACTTGGCGAGCACCTTTTGGGCGTCGTCGTATCGGCCCATGTTCAGCAGGGTGATTCCCATGTTCAGGCAGCCGGTGTCGGAGTCCGGATTCATGACGCACGCCGTTTGGAATCGGCCCAGTGCGCTCGGGAAGTCGTGCCTGTCCATCAGAGCGAGACCGATGTTGTTCTCCCGGATCGCCTGCGTGAGGGTAGCAAATGGGGGAGCGGTCTGTGCGTCCGCCTTCCCAGAGCTTGGTGTGCTGGCAGTCTTTCGGGCCGTCGGGTGCTTCTTCTGCTGGCCCGCGCCCGTGCTCGCAGGGCTGCTCGCCAGCACCAGCACCAGTATCGGGACAGAGAATCGGGTGCGTCGGGCGAGTGTTCTCTTGGTGAGATTCATGAGGTTAATCGCGGCTCGGCGGGCATTCTAACGTATCAAGGGCTTCGGGCGCGACGCGTGAGATCGCGTGCCGTTTACCACGCCGTGTTTTCGGCGCCACGAATTCACATGGTATTGGCGACGCTAACTTCTTTCCCGACAATGAATCGTTTCTGGATACGCAGATGCAATGTCGGGTCTCGCAGGCCCAGCCAGAAGGAAGACGGCCATGGATAGCTTTATCGGATTCGCAGAGATCGCAGGAGTAATCATCGCGGCGCTGGGATTGGCGCTCGGGCTCGAATGGGTCGGGCTGTACGGACTCACCAGCCTACTGCCAGTGCGGCGGGACGATTCGCACGAGGGTCACCAATCGTAGAGCCGGGAACGCCTGGGCATGCCGGAGGTGCGCCGGGCATGTGAACCCTTCGGACGTCCCACGGGGTCGTCTTCGGGGTAGAGGAGGAATGCCATGTTGTTCCTGAAATTCATGTTGATCGCAGGGTGCTTCGGGCTGTTTGCGTCTGTCGCAGGGGTGGTGCTGTATGACATCTATCTGGCATACGAACTCGACCGATTCCTTCGCCGACGTCAGAACCAGCCGACGGACACTTCGCTGCTCGGTGCCGTCGCCGCTACGACGCCACCCGTTGTGCCGTTACGGAGGCGGCGCGAGATTCGGTGGAACGCGGCTGCTAAGCTCGGCATCACCGCCGCGATTTCGGGACTTCTGGGCGTGAGCATTCTCGTGATTCCGGATGGTTACGCAGGCATCCGCATCAGCCAGCTTTTCGGCGTTCGCCCTGGAACGCTCTATGCCGGCACGCACCTGATTGTCCCACTGGTTGACCGCGCCCAGTTATTTGACATCCGCGACCGCGTCTTTTCGACGACCGCCCTCGCGGTGCGCAACGACAAAATGGAGCTACTCGAAGTCCAGGCGCGCGAAGGCCTCTCCGTGGGCCTCGAGGTCACCGTGCGCTACCGCGTTGATCCGACCCGACTCGCGTTCATACAGGCGAACGTGCCACAGCCCGTGGATTCCGAGATTGTCGAGCCGACCGTCGTCGCCGCGTTCCACGAGATCGCGCCGAACTACGTAGTGCGCGATCTTTTTTCGACGAGGCGGGAGGAGTTCCGCTCGCGCTCCGCGCAACTGATCACCGCTCGACTGGGCGGCGACGCCATCGTGGTGAAGGAAGTGTTGCTGAAGAAAGTTGAGCTGCCGGAGGAATACGCCAAGGGCCTCGAAGACCTTTTGCTGAAGGAGCAGGAGGACGATCGCACATCGGTAGATGCCGAAATCGAGCAGAAAAAAGTGGCGATTGCCCAATCGCAGGCGGAAGCGGCGAAGGCGCGCGAGGTAAAGCGCGCCGAGGGCGACGCGCAAGCACAAGTGATCATGGCCAAGGCGCAATCGGACGCCATGCAGTACACATTGCCACTAAAGCAGAAGCAGATCGAGCAGTCGCGCCTGGAGGCTGAGGCCCGGAAGCAAACCACGATCGAGGACGCCGAAGCCGCCGCGCAGGCCAAAGTAATTGACAGCAAGGCCGAACAGCAGCGCCAGGGTCTGCTTGCCGATTCCGAGGCGAACCACATTCGCGTTACGGCGCAGGCCGATGAGGATCGCCAAAAACTGCTTGCCGATTCCGAAGCGAACCGCATTCGCGTCACCGCAGCAGCTGAGCAGGAACGCGAGAAACTGCAGGCGGATTCCGAGGCCAATCGGATTCGTCTGACCGCGAAAGCCGAAGGGGAAGAACTGCAGCTGCAGGCAGCCGCGCTCAAGATCAATCCCTTGCTCGTGCAACTCACGGTCGCGCAGCGGCTTTCGGACCGGGTGCAGATCATGATGGTGCCGAACGACGGGAAATTCTTCTTCACCAATGACGTGCTGAAGTCAGCGATGGCGAGCGATTCCGGCAATCCACTAATGAAGCCGCTCACCAAACCCTAGAGATTCCCGGCCGGTCTGGTCCTGTCTGAATTGTCCGGGTTCGGGCTAGGGACCAAGAAGAGGCCAGGCCAGTCGGGAGGTACGCCGGCAAAAAACCCTTGCTAGGGGCTTCGCAGGTAGTGCACGAAACGAAGCCCCGCCGGCGCAACATCAGGACCGCTTACGAGGCTGTGCTACGATGACTCACGAAGAACGAATTGCACAATTGGCACAAGCCGATGCGGTCGCCCCGCCGAATGTTCCATGCAATCCTGCGTTGTCTTCTTGCCGTCTCGTTCTTCGACTGCGCCGCAAGCGCGTCTCTCGCGCAAACATCCGGCCAACTATCCCACGCGTGGAGTGAGGCAGTGTATACACTCGCCCAAAAGATTGCCGTTGTGCTGGGCTCTTCGCACCCGTTTTCGCTCGACGTGAAAGACATCTCCGCAACCGCGCAGGTGGACCTCGCGAGTATCCGCCAAACCCTGGAAGACGATCTGGTGCAGCGAGGTGCCCGTTCGGTGCCGGCTCCTGCGGACGCCCAGGTGCGGGTCACTATTTCGCAGACTGTGGCTGGCTTCGTGCTCGTCGCCGAAGCGCATGTGGGCGAGGCCCAGCAAGTTGCCGTGGTTCCCGTCGCAAGCACGGACGAGCTACCGCCGCAGCCAAGCGTCGAACCGGGAATTCAGCGAAAAATTATCTGGCAGCAAGCCGTCCCAATCCTCGATTTCGTGCAGGTTCCGGCTGACGGGCATCGTACGCTCTGGTACTTCCTGGAGCCGGACCATCTTGTGGTCTACGAGTTCGACGACGGCACGCAGGTCTTGCATGATCCGCAGCCCGTCGCCCGGCATGATACCTCACGCGATCTTCGCGGGCACCTGGTGGCGTCCGATGCGATGCACGTGAGCGCGTTTGTTGGATCAATCCGCTGCGACGGCTCGTGGAATCCTAGTTTTTCCGTGGAATGCCGCGAGAATGCAGGCCAGCAATGGCCGGTGGGCACCGTCAGCTGGACAGTCAATCCTGCGCGCAATTATTTTTCGGGCGCCATCACTTTTTCGAATGACCTGCAGGCGAAGTTTCCTGCTTTCTTTTCTTCTGCGTCTCCCTCGCCCGAGACGACTGGCCTGAGTTCTTCGCGGCGCATCGTTGCGGGACTCGACGGGCAAACGCAGCTCTTCGTCGGCAGAGCTGAGCCGGTCTCGAATTTCGATGGCTGGGGAAGCGACATCGTCTCGATCGCCAGTAGATGTGGCTCGGCTTGGCAAGTGCTGGCGACGGGTCCGGGCGATTGGACCCAAAAGGATCAGATTCAGCTTTACGAAATCAGGGACCGCGTGGCGGCCGCCATGGGCCAGCCCATGGAACTTTCCGGGCCGATCCTGGCTTTCTGGGCATCCGCCGAGGGTAATTCGGCGCGTGTAGTGTCGCGAAATCTCGAGTCAGGAATGTATGAAGCTTCGATCGTGTCTGTTTCTTGCGGTAATTAGCATCGTGCTGTTTCACGTGGGCCGCGTCGAGACGTCGCGACGGCCGAGGTATGGCGGAACCGTGCGCGTGGAAATCGGCGCGGTGCTGCATTCGCTCGATCCCGCCGGAGCGCCCGCGGATCCGGATGAGGCCGCCGCAAAAAACGAGATTGACGCGCTGCTCTATGACCAGCGCAATGCGGATGGAACGTTTGCGGGTGTTGCCGGCTCGGGCGCGTTTCACATCTCCGATTGGGAATCGGGAAAGCGCGTGGTCCTCGCCGCGAACGAAAACTATCATGGCGGGCGTGCGTTCGTGGATTCGATTGATATCGAGATGGGGCGCGCGGCAAAGGATCGCCTGCTTGATCTCGAACTAGGCAGAGTGGATTTCGCGGAGATTCCCCCCGAGGAAGCGCGGCACGCCGCAGAACGCGGCGTCCGCGTGAGCACGTCGGCGCCGGAGGAATTGGTGGCATTGGTGTTCATCGGGGGGCGTGCGATCGCCGAAGACGCGCAAGTCCGCGAAGCAGTCGCGCGTTCGATTGACCGCGCCGCAATCGTCAATTTCATTTTGCAAAAGGAAGGCGAGCTTGCCGGAGGCTTGCTGCCGCAGTGGTCAAATGGCACGGCGTTCCTGTTTGCCACGGCTGGGGATGCCGCCGGCGCGAAGGCTTTGTGGTCGCAAATCGGCGGCACACCGGCGATCGTGTTGGGATATGATTCTGGCGATTCGCTCGACCAGGCGATTGCGGAGCGAATCGCTGTGAATGCGCGGGACGCGGGAATCGCACTTTCGGCCGAGCCGATGGCGATTTCCACGCCGTCATCCGCGAATTTCGATGCGCGATTGGTGCGGCTGCGAATGACCTCGTCTCACCCTCGCGATGCGCTCGTGAGCTTTCAGGCTGTGCTTGCTCCGATGGCCGGGCTGGACCCTGCTCCGCTTTCCATCAGGGCGACGTACGAACAGATCTACGAACGCGAACGCACGATCGTGAACGGCTATCGCGTTGTGCCACTGGTATGGCTTCCGCGGGTGTATGGTTTGGGTGCACGCGTCCGCGACTGGAAGGCGCCGGCAGCGGGTGAACGCTGGCCCTTTGTTGATGTCTGGCTGGAACAGGAATCACCGTGACATTTCGCTCGAAGCTATTTTGGGTATTCACGATCGCGTTGTTGGTCTCGGTCGGCGTGATTGCCGCGGGTGTCACCGTCGTAGTGCGCCGTGCTTTTGACGAACTGAATCGCCAGCACAGCGAGGCGCTGGTATCGCAGTTCGAGGGTGAGTTTCAGCGGCGCGGGAAGG